>SKEV01000127.1_pt1 | contig 62998 bp, 60 predicted proteins | sample 4819531 | NCBI WGS metagenome assembly SKEV01 (sample SAMN11008800, study PRJNA524170) | human gut metagenome | biome: Human fecal sample; material: Feces; isolation source: fecal sample from pouch patient p9, p28 | host: Homo sapiens | place: Israel: Tel-Aviv | collected 2016-08-01 | reverse complement strand
GGCTAAGAGACTGTAATCCCTCGGTAAAATTCGCCAAAGCTCCCCGCCCGTCCCCCACACCTTTTCCAGCTTAGTCTTTCTCACGTCCGCTGGCGCTTCCACGCTTGTGGGTGGGAGTTACATAGGGCTTGGTTTGTTTTTTTATTATATGCTTTTGGGGCAGGTGTAGCGGGGGAGGGTTTTTGTGTGGTTTCCGTATTCGATGGCTTGGGTTGGACAGCGGTTGATGCAGGCCATGCAGTGGGTGCAGTTTTTTCCCCAGACCGGGGTTCCGTTTTTCAGACGGATGTTGTTTAGGGGGCAGATGACGGCGCATTTGCCGCAGGATGTGCAGGCATTGGTTGCCTGGAACTTTTTGGCGTGGACGAACATTGGGTAAAAGAGGATGTTTACTATGCTGCTGTTGATTTTGTCTTTTCGTGTTATGGGAAGCTGGGGGAATGGCTCGTTTTGCTTGATTTTGAGGGCGGCTTTGTCTATTGCGCTGTGGGACTTAAGGATTATCCCGGCTGCTTCTTCCCGGGTGGGGGTTGTGAACATGGCAATGTAGTTTTCTGGCATGACAATCTGGGCGCAGCCCCTGTAGTCCAGACCTTTTGACCGGGCCAGCTTTTTCAGGTATCTGCCTGCGTTTCCGATGTTTCCGCCGCAGGTCATTACAAAGTAAATGTTTTTGTTTCCCCTTAATTCTGTGTTTTTCAGCCATTCCTCCAGGACGCGGGGGATTCTCCACGCATAGGTGGGAGCGGCTACCACCCAGGGGGTGTCTGAATGTATGCCCGAAAAGTCGCGGCTGCGTATTCTCTCTCCCAGATTCATGAGTTTGTCCTTTGTCTCTGTGCTGATTCTCCTGGCAGCGTATTCACTGTTTCCTGTTCCTGAAAAATATAGAATCATGGCAATTGTCTCCTTCTGCTTTTTATGGCTGTGAGCTGATATGCTGTATGCTCTTGTAGATAAGGCCGGTTAAACCGGCTATCTCTTTCCATTGGGTTTCGTCCGCGCTTAAATAGTAATAGTTCTTTGTTCCCTCCCTGCGCATGGCAACAATGCCGGACTCCTTAAGTATTTGCAGGTGATGAGATACGGAAGGTCTAGTGAGGTGGGCCTTTTGGGCAATTTCACCTACACGGATTCCCGATAAATCGCTTTCTAACAGCACCAGCAGTATGAGCTGCCTTGTCTCATCCCCAATGGCTGTAAAGGCATTGCGGCATTCCTGAAATCCTTCTACGATTTTTTTCAGTCTCTTTTCACATTCTCTTTCCATTTTGTCTCCCTGTGATTGTGTATGGGTGTCACATGCAGGTGATTACATGTATGTGGCTTCCGTTTTTTTGCGCTGTGGGGAACGGAGGAACTTTATGTCCGGATACCCCAGCACCAGCGTCATTGCCGCGCGCTTTCCTTTGGGCACTTTGATTGCTTTCCTGATTTTATGCGAGGCGTTGGCGGCCATTGTGAAAAATCCGCTGTATAACACGCCCAGTCCATTGGCTTCTGCTATATATTCCATGTTCTGGGCAGCCAGGATGCCGTTTGTTTTGTCCTTTGCCGTTATGACGATGACAACAGGGGCGTTGAAAAAGAAAAAGTGGTCGTCTATTTTCATGTTTCTGGCCATAGGGCTTAACAGATCCGCTATGGGCTTTATTTTTTTGAACACGCTGACCGCCATCTGCTCTATGCGGTTCTTTTCCTTTTCCAGCACGGTGAAGGATACGTCCTGCATGTTTTTGGCCGTATGGGTCAGAGTGCCTGCCTCTAATATCTGGTCAATTACTTCGTTTGGTACAGGCTCCTGCTTAAAACGACGGATGCTTCTGCGGAATCGGATTACCTCCAGCACTTCCCGGGGATCCAGACGGATATCCCCCTGTTTCTCTTTCTGGTCAGTGTGGTAACCGCTGACCGTAATGGCCTTTTTGGGACAGACCGCGCTGCATTGCCCGCACATCAGGCAGCCATCTAATACTGTCTCCGCCTTTTTATTTTTTATCACAATATTATGGGCCACGCACACGCTGGCGCATCTGGAGCATCCGACGCACTTGTCCCTATCAATTATTACATGGTGTTGTCTCATTTCCTTACTTCCTTTCGTTAAAGTTCATTAACCATTATAACGGACTGGGGGTGTGAATACAACATTGGTAAAGAAATTCATTACCAACCATGGTTTAGGGGGAGGGCATGAAAAAAGACGGACCGCCGGCACACGGCTGATGGTCCGTCTTTTGCGTCACTGCAGTTTGATTGGCTGGATTGAATCTACGATTTTTTGAAGCTCCGAAAGTTCGGTGACAACTCCCTGAAGGTATTCCCTGTTTTCGTAGATCAGGTAGTTGGTCTGGTCCACAATCCAGATGTAGCCCCGCGGGCTTTGCATGCGGTAAACCATGATGCCGCAGCTGTCCCGGCCGGTCAGGCAGTCTACCTCGCCGGTAACTCTGCCGCGGTCCTCCGGATGTATCATGTTGATAAATTTGTTATCAAACAGATCCTTTATCTGCTGCCGGCTGTAACCGGATATCTCAAGGAAACGGCGGCTGATATAAGTGAAGTCAAAGTCCTTTGTCCTGGCGCAGCGGTGATAGCCGCCGGGCATGTCATTGTTGAGAATGTTTAACTCCGCATTCTCCCTGACCAGGGCGCTGTTGCGCTCCCTTAACAGGCGCTGGGCTTCCATGCTCTCGGAGATGTCCGTGCATGCACTGATGATGGCCAGACGGCCGTCCTCCGCCTCGATGACACGGCCCTTATCCAGGGTCCAGAACCAGGTGCCGTCCTTCTTGGGCATGCGGTAGGTGGTGGTGTATTCCAGGCCGGTGTAATATCGCGGGCCTATGTCTGCCGCCACACGCTGCCGGTCATCAGGATGGATGGTATTGACCACCTTTCCCCGGATTGCCTCCGACAGCTCCTCAAAGGTTTCATAGCCCAGCAGCTTTACCATCTCATGGTTGGCAAAATACAGAGGAAATCCTTCCTCGCAGTAGCCTCCTATCATGCCGCCTGGGGTCATCTGGGCAAAGATGGCGGCTGCGGCCCTGCGGTTCTCCTCGGTCAGCGTCATAAAGGACTCATCCTTTTCTGATATATGTACTGCGGATGACAGGGCGCGCTGGGAGGCTTCCAGCTGCTGTTCCCTTTGCTTTTGCTGGGATATATCGCTTATGGCCCCGTAGTAAAGCCAGTGGCCGTCCTGCTCCCTGAGGAAGAATACCCTCAGATGCATCCACATGGAGGTGCCGTCCCCCCGCCTGCTGCGCAGGTCCCCCTCCGCTCCCTTTATGGGATTCTGCCTGGCCCGGCTGAATATTTCCATCACCTGGTCCCGGTCATCTTCAAATATGGTGTCCAGAATGGTTTTTCGCACTTCCTCCAGGTCCATACCTGTGGTCCGGGTGACGGAACAGTACTGCTCATTAACCCGGAGCAGTTCCAGCCTTCCATCGTATAAGTCGTAAAATGCAACGGCGCCCAGTATGTTGTTCATCATGGCATCGCTTACCATGTCCCCGCTCATCAGCTCCTGAAGGCGGATCCGCTCAATCTGGCGCGCCTTGATTCCCCTGAAGTCAATGTTGGCCTCATCTGACAGGATCTGCTCGAAAACCTCAATGGGCATGGGATGGTAGAAATAATATCCCTGTCCATAGGTGCAGCCCATGTCCTGAAGCAGCTCCATCTGCTCCTTACTCTCCACTCCCTCCGCAATCATCCGGATGCCCACAATATTGGCCATGCGGGTGATTGCCTCCAGGATTCCCAGGCCCTTATCCACGCTTTCGTGATCCATGTCCAGAAATTTCATATCAATTTTCAGGACATCCACATTCACATCCTTCAGCATGTTAAGGGAGGAGTAACCGCTGCCAAAATCATCCATCAGCACGGTAAAGCCCGCGGAACGCAGTTCCTCCACCACGGCTGTTATAACCTTGTACTCCTCCACATAGGCGCTCTCCGTAATTTCAATCTCTATGAGCCTGGGATCCAGGCTGTAACGGCTGATGAGTTCCTGGAACACATGGGTCACATTCAGGGTATAAATGTCCATCCTGGACACGTTGACCGAGATGGGAACCGGCTTGCGGCCGCTGTCTATCCATTTTCTTACATTTTTACAGACTTCCTCCCAGACATACAGGTCCAGCTTTGTCACCAGACCGTTGTTCTCCAATAGCGGAATAAACACGCCGGGAGCTATGAGGCCACGCTCGGGATGATTCCAGCGCACCAGAGATTCCAGCCCCACAATCTTTCCTGTCCTCATGTTGCACTTGGGCTGGGCATAGAAGGTAATCTCACCATGTTCCAGGGCCCGCTGTATTTCAGAGAGAAGCCTGTGGTCCTCCTCCAGCTTCTGCTTCATGCGGCTGTCATACCGGCTGACCCTCTGGGCGTAATTGCCCTTCACAGATGACAGGGCTATGACTGCCATGTCGTACATGTTGCTGACAGCAAGGCCCCCGCCGTCAATGCCATAGATGCCAAAGGCCGGAAGAAATCCCGCCGTACCGCCCTGCTCCTTCATGTACCTGGTTATCTCCTCCTGGAGCTTTCGCAGGACAGCAGGCGTATCAGGAAGAAGTATGACGAAATCGTCCCCTCCCATATATCCGGCAAGGCCTCCCTCCTCCGACTGTGTCTTATTCAAAAGCTCCCCTATCATGGCCAGAAGGCGGTCTCCTGCCTCCTGTCCGTACCAGTCATTAAAAAGCTTGAAATGCTCAATATCAATGGCCATAAGGCAGTAATCTTCAGGATTGTTTACTTGTTTCAAAAAGGCGTCCGACTGCCTGAAAAACACCGGCCTCCTGCAAAGCCCGGTGATGGGATCTGTCTCCTTCTCTGTCTCCTTATTGCCCAGGGCCAGTGATTCTTCCCTGCGTTTCTGTTCGTCAATGTCCTGGATAAAACACATGACGATGTCCTCGTCCTTAGCGCCGCTTAAAATGGGCACCACAATCTGCACCACCCAGCACCAGGTTCCATCCACCTTCCGTTTGCGGAACTCACCTTTAAGGATATGGCTTCCGTGCTGGTCCCACAGGCACGATGCAATGCGCCCCGGCTCCCAGAATTCCAAAAAACGCCGGGCGTCCTCCGGATGAATCATATGTTCCGATACCTCCTGCACCATGGAGCTTAAGGTTCCCTCCGGCGCAGGAATCACATACTTTCCTTCCTGATGGTACAGTATCTTATAAGAATCCCTGGTAAAATTCAACTCAAACAATTCGTCATAGGCAGAAATACTGGTAAGATTGTAAAAGAGATTCTTGTTGCCCTCGTTGATTTCCCGCACCAGAATCACCCGGCAGGGCCCCAGGCCCGGCCAGTCCATGTTCCCGGAACTCACCTCCACCCACTGCTGGATCGCTTTATTATAAAACATGACAGCCCCGTCCGAATCCTGATTCAGCGGACAGCCCTGGCAGGGCCGGTCCTCTCCGCACAGCTTCTCATAACAGACGTCACCGCAGCGCACATCCTTAAACCTCCGCTTAAGGGCGTGGTTGAAATGCACCAGCCTGTAATCCCTGTCTATGATGTATATGCTTGTCTCTTCACTGCTTCTATTCGTACTCATACAAGTACCTCTTTTCCGCACGCAGCTTTTCATTGAAATATATTAATTATAATATTCTTTACCTGTCCCCGTCAACCTTATCGTAAAATGCCGGATATAAAAAGACAATAAAATAAGGAACCATTATCATGGCTCCTCGTTTTTCAGACGGTGGTTTCAAGATGTCTCAGTATATGCCTCTTATATTCCAGAAACTCTTCCGTAAGGCCGAAATCCCTGTCCCTGGGTTTTGTCTCTTTTATGATAAGTTCCTCCGTTATCCTTCCGGGCCTGCCTGTCAGCAGGTAAATCCGGTCGGACAGCAATATGGCCTCGTCAATGTCGTGGGTAATAAACAGAGTGGACAGATGGATTTCGTCCATCACCTTCAGATACCAGTCATGGACGGATTTCTTAGTCAGCATATCCAGTGCGGAAAATGGCTCGTCCAACAGGGCCACGCTGCCGGAAAACAGATACGTCCGAAGCAGAGCCGCCCTCTGGCGCATGCCCCCGGACAGCTGGGCCGGATACTTTTTCTGGGTGCCCTCCAGGCCGAACTGCCGGAAATAGGGAAAGACAGCCTCCCGCGCCTCCCTCTTCTTCATTCCTTTTACAATCAGAGGAAGGGCCACATTGTCCTCTATGGTCCGGTAGGGAAGGAGCAGGTCCTTCTGCAGCATATAGCTCACCCGCCCGGGGCATCCGGTCACGTCCTCCCCGTCCAGAAGAACATGCCCTGTATCCGGCCTTGACAGACCAGCAATAATGTTAAAAAGGGTGGTCTTTCCGCCTCCGCTGATTCCCAGCAGAGACACCAGCTCCCCCTTGTTCAGGGTGATGGATATATCCGCCAGCACCGGCTCCCCGTCAAAGGATTTTGAGATTCCCTCTACCTTTAGTTGCTCCATGTTCTCCTCCTGGCACAGCACTGCCGTCCCCGGCCTTACGGCAGGTATTCATTGGAACATCCTGTTCCCGCCTCAATAGGCGTTTCCGTAAGCCCCTTTTCATTCAGCCATGCGTAATATGCATCCCAGCGCTCCTGGTCAATATATCCCCATTGGGGCGCATCCGCCTGGTACTTGTCCGCCAGGTATTCCTGGCTGGCTTTTACCAGATCCGGGTCCAGCTCCGGAGCTGCCTTGCACAGGATCTCCCCGGCCTCCTGGGGATGTTCTATGGCGAACTCGTATCCCCTGCTGACAGCGTCCAGAAATGCCCTGGCTGTCTCCGGTTCCTCTGCGAGGAATGTATTGTTGGCTATGATAACCGGCGTATAAAAATCAAATACAGAATCCAAGTCCGCAAACGCAAAATAATCAGTCTCCAGACCTTCCAGCTCTGTCTTGACTCCGGCCCATGCATAAAAAATCCATATGGCATCCACGGATTTTGTCCTCAGCGCCGTCACCTCGTCCGTTACGGTGCTGGGAATCAGTTCCACCTTATCAAAATCCCCTCCATCTGCTTCCATCACATCCTTAATGGTCGCCTTTTCCACAGGAAGGTCCCAGGTGGCATACTTTTTCCCCTCCAGTCCCTTTGGGCGGTCCATACCCTCGCCCCTTCTGGATATAATGCCCGATGTATTGTGCTGTATGACGCCTGCCACAGCTGTCACAGGAAGGGGATTATCCCCTGAAAACGCCGGCGCCAGGCTGTCCTGGAAGGACATCGCAAACTGAGCCTTTCCGGAAGCAGCCAGCACCTCTGCCCCGTTTTCCGGCGGCTGCACGATCTCCACCTCCAGACCGGCATCCTTAAAATATCCTTTTTCCCGGGCAACATAGATGCCTGTGTGGTTGGTGTTAGGCGTCCAGTCCAGGACAAATGTCAGCTTTCTTACATCCTGCTTCGCCGCCTGGACAGGGGCGGTATTCTCTCCTGAATCCGGGGCCTTGCCGCACCCGGTGAGAAGTACGCCCAGGCACAGGGAGGCTAACAGCATACTTGCCCATTTATTTTTCATCTTACTCTCTCCTCTTAATAAAATGCCGGATATCTGTTCCACATCCTATTTATGTGTCTGACCGGTATCCCACGGCATGCATTTTTTCTGAAGCAGTTCCACGGCCCACATCAGAATCAGGCTGATGGCAGATATGAGGAAAATGACCGCAAACATCTTGTCAAAGGAAAATGCCTTCTTAACCCTTGTCATGTATACGCCCAGTCCGCCAAATCCGCCCAGCCACTCAGAAATCACAGCTCCCACCACTGCATAGGAGGCTGATATCTTGAGACTGGAAAAGAACTGGCCCATGGCACCCGGCAGCTTGATATAGCAAAATATCTGGAACCGGCCCACTCCCATGGCCTTTAGCAGGTTCACAGCATCCGGATCCGCTGCCCTGAATCCGGTGAGCAGCCCCACCGTTATAGGGAAAAAAGTGGTAATCACAATGAGTATGACCTTGGGAGTCATTTCATAGCCAAACCACAGCACCAGAAGAGGCGCAATGGCCACAGCCGGCACTGTCTGGGTCAGTACAATGATGGGATAAAATGCCTTAAATGCCTTGTCAAACCGGTCCATCAGCACGGCCGCCCCAAAGCCCGTGGCAATTCCCAAAACAAGTCCCATCCCTGCCTCGGCCAGTGTAATCCTGGCATTCTCCATAAGGGCCGGGAATTCCTTTATAAACGCCCCTGCCACCTGGACCGGTGAAGGCAGCATAAATCCCTCCACCAGACCAAGGGATACAGAAAGCTGCCACAGGATAAGGATGGCGAGAATGGCTGAAACAGACCACAGTTTACTGGTGATGCTTGGTGACTTTCTTTTCAATGGTAAGCACATCTCCTTCGGGGTGGTAAGAAACCTTAATGTATGCAGCCACTGAGGGCGCCCCTGCCCTGACCGCAATATGCTGGCACTCTTTTACAATATCCATCAGCTGGTCATAATCCCCTTCAATGGTTGTCTCAAAGGGACCTACATAATAGTTTAACCCCGTACTCTTGATGTAGTCGATGACCTGGTCCACGATACGGATTAATTCTTCGTCATTTGCTGCCTTTGGAAGTGACTGGATTGCTACGCTTGCGTTCATATTATTTCTCCTTTTCTCTTCAAATCATACGGAATAAAAAATCCCGTCCGGATAGTCCGGGCGGGATAAAACTTACAAAATTCACATCTTCTGCAGGCTTCCTACGCTGGCATTATCCAGATCAGGTATCAGGGTTCAGAACATATTCCATCTCAGCCGGATTCCACTCCAGCACCCCTTTTCATTGTTGGGACAAGTATACTACGGCTCATTTTAAAAGTCAATAGGTACTGCTGCAGCTGTCATACACACATTTCAGATATCCCGGAATGCCCTTAAACACGTCTGGGTGGCGGAGCGGTCCAAAACCGCATATACAATGGTGTCAAAGTCACCGGGAAAATACTGCTCCAAAAGCTCCTTCCACCAGCCCGCCACCTTAACCGGATCATTGCGGAACACGCCGCATCCGTAGGCGCCCAGTATCAGATTTTGGCAGCCCCGGGAGGCAAAGATGGCAAGGGCCAGCTTCATGCGGCGCTTCATGGCCTGCTCTGCTAAAGCCCCGTCTTCCCCCTTCAGTATCACCTGCCCCATATTGACAGCCGGAAGGGTGAGCACAGAGGATTCCACAGGTTCCTTAAGCAGGCCGAACCTTCCGTCCCGGAAAAACACCACATCCGGCGAAAATATGGCGTGATCTGTATAAATCATGGTACTGCACGCCCGGTTCATCCTATAATACGTTTCGTGGGCCGTAAGTGTTTTATAGAGGCAGCTGCTGGCAGCCAGGCTTTCCTCCTGGGCCATGGCTCCGTTTATAAATCCGCCGCCCGGATTCTTGGCGCTGGCAAAATTAAGGACAGCGCATCTGCACTGATTCTCTCCTGCCAGCTTAAGAATGGCATCCACTGTGGAACAGTTCCATGTACAGCACTTATATTTTGCTGTCTTTTTAGAAACCGTCTCATATTGCTCCAGCAGCCGCTCCCCCTGTTCCGGCGTAAAAAGCACGCTGTTCTTCACTGACTCCTGCTGGCGGGCTCTGATTTCCACCACAGTTCCCTCTGTCTCATACCATCCCTTTTCCATAATGTCCAATGTCTGTCTTGCAATTGCTTTTCTGTCCATATATTAAAATTCCTCCCATTTCCTCCTGTAAAGGCGCGAGGGGCGGTGGCCTTCCCGTTCCGTAAAGGAATCGGTTTCCTCCACCAGAGAAGCTATCTTGCGGCGGAACGCAGGCTTCAGAAGGCATTTGTCCAGAATCACTTCATATACCTGCTGCAGCTGTGTCAGGGTAAATTCCTGCGGCATCAGATGCAGGGCCAATCCCGTGTATTCCACCTTTCCGCGAAGCCTTTCCAGGGCGCAGGATATGATTCTGGCGTGGTCAAATGCCAGCCCCCGGTTATCCGTTATCTTATATTCCACGGTCTCTGCCTGTCTGTTTTTCCTGGTTATCTTCTCAATTCCGGAACAGAGTACCGTATCATCCGTCCATAATTTAAGTTCATAGTGCTGTATATGTTCCACTGACTCCACCTGCCCGGTATCCTGGCTGCGCCTGTAATCCCTGTGTTCATCGGTCAGCCTGTAGGAAATACGGAACCATCTGGCATTGTCGGCGTCATCACCGGCCTGTATCGTAAGCCGGCTGCAGTCCACCAATGCCATATAGGAACAGCTCATGACCCAGGTTCTGGGATCCCTTCCCGGTTCACTGAACGTGTACAGCTGTTCCATATACCCATAATCCAGTCCGGTTTCTTCTCTCAGCTCCCTTCTGGCTGCCTGCTCCGTTGTCTCATCCGGCCTCACAAAACCGCCCGGCAGGGCCCAGCATCCCAGATAGGGATGACCTCCCCTCTGAATCAGGAGAATGCTTAGGTTCTTTTCCGGAAGCTTCCTGTAATTGGATTCCTCCTGGTCCGTCACCGTGAAAATGGCCATATCCGCCGCCACTGACGGCCGGGCATAATGACCGGGATTGTAGCTTTTCAGAAACTCCTCTTCTGTCAGACCGTTCCTGTCCCGCAGACCGGGAGTGTTTTCTTTCTTTTCTCCCATATCAGTCAATCCCCTCCTCTTTTTCAAGCAGCAAATCCCTGGCCTCTGTCAGGGCAAATCCCAGCAGGTTGCTGCCCTTCCATTTCAGCGGACACTCTGCGTCCGGGTTGTTCTTTCCCATACCGATTCCCCAGATACGGTCCCTTGGACTGGCCTCCACCAAAATCCGTTTCCTGGTGGATTTTAAAAACTCCCACAGCTCCGGATTCTGGGAAAATTTTGCCATATTCCCTTTGCGCACCAGTTCATAGCAGGCGGCATCCCAGGTTTCCTTGTCAAAATTCTTCACTGCCCTTCCATAGGCTTTCATGGCTTTTGGCTCCCTGGCCTCCATAATGTTTCCCAGCATGTCCCTGTCACCGAACATTCTGGCCTTTTCCGCCATCATAAACTGCTCTGCGCAGGAATAAACTGTGCCGTCTGCCGTGAAGCTGCATTTCCACCACTGGCTCAGACATGCTTCCGTGATAAGCCCGTCTGCCGATGGGGTGTGTCCCCAGAAAAATAAAAATTTAAAATGCTGGCCTGCAATGTATGCTTTTTTAAGTGCTTCCCATGTATATACCATTGTGTTTTACCTCCCTGTGAAAACTGTGAAATCCGTGTAATCCGCCATTGTGCTGCATTGCCGTAAATCCCTGCGGCTGACATTGTCTGTTGACCTCAGGCAGTTATTACCGGATAGATATTATTTATCAGTTATTATCTTTTAATTATTATCTTTTTAATAATATCATAATAACCAGATATTCCAGTTTTGTCAAGGAGAACATTACCCGGGAATCACATGGGAATCCCATATCGGATAAAATACGTGATAAAAGCAGCCTTTGCATATTGGCATACCTGCATTCACCGGCCGGCCCGCTGCGTATGGCTCCGGTCCTTTTGATCAAAAAAGGGCCTCTGCCCTGTAAAAGCTGACAGAGACCAGGCCTTTCTTAAGTCACGAACATCGCCCCAGCGATGACGGATGACGTATAGGCGGCACAACGTATTTTCTGCCTACACCTCAAAATCCTCGGAGTGAAAATTGCTGTAAAACCTTCCTGAGACAGCCGTAAAACGCATCACACAGTAATCCGGGTCCGTGACTCCTCCCGGATAATACATGGTATCCCCTTCACACCATATCATTTCCTTGCTTGCGCTGTCCTCCAGTATCTCCATGGTTCCCTTTAACATGGCTCCCCGGAAGAAGCGCCTGTCGCAGAAATAGATACAGGCCTTCGGATTCTCACGGTACTGCGCTGTATGTCTGGATGAGGTATTGGTGGTAAAATAGAACACCTTTATCCCCTCCCGTTTCCGCGGCGCCAGCATGGCCTTGACAACGGGAAATCCCTCCTCATCCGCCGCTCCTATAAAGGCCACGGTCTGTTTATCCGCCAGATTCCCTATGGTTGTTTCTGCATCCCTCATGAAAATGTCTCCTCTCATATTCCCTTCATATTTCTTCCTGTTACCTCTGGAAATGCGCGTACTGCCGGTCCCCATTCCCTCAGCCACACTCTAACATGAAAGATGCTCCCTGTAAATTACACACTTTTTTGTAACCATGGGGTAAGGCGTGTCTGATACCCCCTTAATCTAACAATCCCTTTTTGCGCAGGAATTCTTCTTTTCCGTCCTCCATCATCATCTCGATTCCGATTCCCTGCATGATGACCACTGCTTCCAGCATCTTAGTCCCCCTTCTGGTCAGTGAGTATTCCACCTTTAAAGGATATCCCTCATAGGATGTCTTTGACACCATTCCGTAATCACAGAGCTCCCTTAACTGTTCTATGAGCATTTTCTGGCTGATTCCCTTTATCTCCCGTTTTAAACCGGCCAGGGAATGGGGCCCCTTGCCTAACTGCCACAGTATGATGGGTTTCCATTTTCCCTTGGTAATGTCATGGGTCAGTTCCAAAGGACATGTGTACTCTGTCCTTGTCTTCATTTTTCTTTTCCTCCTTTTCCCGTCTTGTCCTCCACCAGGGAAATCAAGGGAAACATATCGTTATAATGTTTCTGGATGAACATTCCGTTTCTCTGCCTGTACAGACGGGCAGCCAGCTTATCCGCAATGGGAAGGATTAACCGCTCATGGGTGCACAGCATAGGCGCCACCTGTCGGACGCTTCCTGTCACCTGATAATTCAGGCACCCACAGGTGCAATTACAGCGCTGTTTTACCGCGCAGCCGCTACATTCCGGTTTATCTCCCCGGCTCTGCGCATACAGACGCTGCCTTTTGGACTGGTCTATACCCTCATCCACAGTGCCGATGGCATAGCTTCTGTGGCCTGCAAACTGTGTGCAGGGGTAGAGAACGCCGTCCGGAGCCACGGAAATCTGCTTTAAGCCCAGCTCGCAGCGCTCATGGCAATAGGCATCCCCCTTTATCCAGCTGGCTATCTTGACCTCGAAAGGACTGAAATAGAATTTTTCCTCCCTGCAGGTCATTTCGTAGTAAAATTCGGCAAGTTCGCTGTACTGGGATTTCAGCTGGCTGACGGATCCCTTGTCCCATGCCCCTGCATAGTTCAGGCTGCATATAAAATACCGGAAACCTTTATTCCACAATTCCTTTATCCCTCTGGCATACTCGCCAACTGTCTCCGGCATACCGTCATCATAACCGGCGCGTAAGGGTGGGCGGCCAGCAGTTCTTCGGTCACGGACTCCAGTTGGTCATAGCTGCCCCTTCCGTCCTTATGCCTTCGGAAAAAATCATGGGCCTTTTTCGTTCCATCATGGGACAGCGCAATTAATATGCGGTTTTTTCTGGAATAGTCCAGAAATTCACGGTCTAAAAGCGTTCCGTTTGTAGTTATCTTAAAATGGAATCTGGTATTCAGGGCATTTTCCATGTCCCGGCAGGCAGCAGCTGTGCGGTAAATCACATCCCTGCACAGCAGGGGCTCCCCGCCGAAGAATACGATACCGCAGGAGGACTGCCCTTTCCCGGCTGCCAGAAGAGCCGCCTTTTTGGCAGTCTCCGCCGTCATATAATCCTTCTGGTGACACTCATAGCAGTATCCGCAGGCCAGGTTGCAGGCATTGGTCAGGTGAAGCGTCACATGCATCAGATTACCCCCTGTCCTTTCAGCCAATCCAGAAAATCGCGCACCTGGGCGCGCAGCTCCTCCTCTGATTTTGCCCTTGCCCTGGCCTCCTGTTCCAGCTTGGCTCCTTCCCAGTTAAAGGTCATCCCCTGTTCCTCTGCCTTTGCCATGGCGTCATACGCGCCTTCCATATCCACATCATTACACGGGTCATAAAAGATTCCCAGGGCCATGTCAGGTCCATAGGAAACCAGTTCCTCCCTCAGCTGTTCTGCGGTGCCCTTTGTATCATAGAGTGTAAAGGTGGCCGCGGCTTCCTCGTTCTCCTTTCTCCATTCATACACATCGTCCTGGGAGATGAATTCAAATGCTATCTTATTATCTGCGTCCGCTCCGTCCAGACATAAATCACCGTCCCTGAGGGACTGCTTTTTCTCTGTTTTGCCGCTGAAGAGACGGCTCTCCGGCAGTTTTACATCCTCAAGCACAGGCGGGGAGGTCAGGGAAAATGTAATCCCTTTGTAGCTTTCCGCCTCGGATTTTATGATTTCACAGGCCTCCTCCTCTGACAGGAAAAATGGCGCGGTCACCGCTATACAGCCATAGGCGCCTGTCCCTTCCCCATGGATGAATACAGGAGCCCCCAACCCCTTATGAGCTTCTCCGTCCTCTGTTTTGCCCCCGTAGTCCTGGCCTGCACCTCCTGCCCCCGTATCTTCCGGCTCCGCAACTCCCGGTTCTGTATTTCCAGGTTTCACACCTCCCGGCTCTGCATCTCCCCGGGCTGCGCATGCGCACAATGCCAGGGACATTCCCAGAGCCGTCAGCACCACACCGTTCCTGGACCATCTGTCCGGCACTTTTTTTAGCAGTTCGGGACGGGATTTCATGTCAGCTCCGGTGGGATATCCGGGTTTCTTATAGTAAACAACAGGTGTTACTTTCATTCTGCCAAAATCTCCTTTCCTCCCCACTCCACCACGGTGAAGCCCCTGCGCTCAAAGGGGGCCAGCTCCGGCTCCTCCGCCGGGACAGGCTGCTCCAGCGGCGTGTATACCATGAATACCCTCAGTATACTGTCCGGCTTTGGCGATATAAGAAGCCCGGCCGTCTCCTCATAGGCTTCCTTCTGGAATGTAATCAGGTTATAAGGATTGCCCTCCATCCTGGGCAGCCAGTATTCGATAAATGCTTCATACTCCTTTTCCTTCAGCCCCAAAAACTCCAGCTTTTCCCTGAGAAACGCCTCTGTCCCGCTTCCCAAAACCACAAACCCTTTCGTCATGTCATACGCTGTGCGGTCTTCTCCTTCCCAGAACAAATAGGGATATTCCTTCCCGTCGCTATGATTCACCAGTCTTCCATCCGGCCAAGCCGTCACCTTCCATCCATCCCCGTAGGCCGGAATCGTGTCCGTAAGCTTCCCATCATAGTCCAGCCTGACACTGACCTCCTGGGCCTGTTCCGGGTACAGGTAAATCACCGGTTTCTCAGCCAGCGTCAGGTCGGGCCTGTTGTCCGCACAGTAAGACAACGCCGCCACACATACTATGACCGCTGCCACACGCCATCTCATTTTCATAATAGTCTCCTCCTTGCATCAGGTGCTTCCGGTTCCCCAACCGCCCTGATATCTCTGATGATTCTATGGTAGCACACATGGGGCCTTTGTTCTTTTAGTAATTCTTAATTTCAGTTAAAGCTTTTCTGTCGTATGGAGAAAGCAGAGGAGTTCCGGACGGAGACCGCAGAAAACAGCCCATACGGACAAAAGGGATTCCCAGCCCTGGACAGCCTGGAACCCCTTTCATCTCCATGTTGCAGACAAATATTATAGATACATCCTACTTCTTATCCCGCTTCTTCACAGTGGGGTAATGCTCTATCAAATCATGATACCGGAAACATCCTTCCACATGGTCGTTAATCACCCCGCAGGCCTGGAGATGGGAGTAAACCGTGACCGGCCCCAGATACTTGAAACCGCGTTTCCTCAAATCCTGGCTGAGCTGCTGGGACAGGGCGTTCTGGGCCGGGATTTTTCCCTTTTGATGGCCTGCGTAGAGAATGGTCTTTCCCCCGGAAAAGCCCCATATGTACGAGCTGAATGAGCCGTATTCCTGCCTGACCTTCTGGAAACACCCTGCGTTATGGATAACAGCCTCTACCTTTCTGCGGGATTTAATCATTCCTTCACAGGACAGGATCCGTTCAATATCCTCCTCTTCATATGACGCAATCTTGTCGTAATCAAACCCGTCAAAGCACTGTCTGAAGATTTCCCGTTTCTGTATCATCATATTCCAGTTCAGCCCGCACTGCATGACTTCCATCATGAGAAACTCAAACTGCCTGTGGTCATCATGAAGAGGGACGCCCCATTCTTCATCGTGGTATTTCTTCATCTTTTCATTGCACAGACACCATGTACATCCATCCATATGCCCCGGACCTCCTGCTGTTTATCCGCTTTCACTGCTGATGCATCCAACCGTATCCCAACCAATCCCTATTTTCCAAATGCCTCATCCGCAGCCTTCCATGCCCCGGCAATCCGGTCGCACCACGCATCAAACTGCGGGTCCGGTGTCTGGCTCTCCGGATGGTCCATCATATAGCGGACCGAGCTTCTAATCCCCTCTGCCATGGATACGGTGCATACAAAATCAGGCACAGCCCTCTTGATTTTGGTGTTGTCAAACAGGACCGTACATGCCTTATCCCCCAGGAGCTGGCCTGCAAAATCATATTCCTTTCCGTGCTCTGCCAGAAAATCAGATGACACATGAAGGGCGTTAAGAGGCCTGTCCAATGCCTCTGCCAGCGTTTCATAAATCTGGTTCCATGTCATGGACTCATCGCTGGTAATATGGTAGGCATTGCCTATGGCATGGGGATTGCCCATAAGGCCCACATACCCCCTGGCAAAATCAGCGGAATGGGTCAGTGTCCACAGGGAGGTGCCGTCCCCCGGTATGATAACCGGCTTTCCCTCCAGTATCCGCTTTAATATCTGCCAGTTTCCCTTATGGCCATGGATGGCTACCGGCGGCTTTTTACCATCATATGTATGGCTGGGGCGCACAATCGTTACCGGAAATCCGTTCTTGCGGTACGCTGCCGTAAGCACCTCCTCCGCATCAATCTTTTTACGTGAATATTCCCAGTAAGGGTTGATTAAAGGCGTGCTCTCCGTTATGGGACAGCCTGCCGCTGGTTTCTGGTACGCAGACGCGCTGCTGATAAAGATATACTGCCTTGTCTTTCCCTGGAAGAGCCGTATGTCGCGCTGCACGTCCTCCGCCCCATATGCAATGAACTGGGCCACCACATCATATGTCCTGCCCTCCATTATACGGGCCACTGCTGCCTCGTCGTGGATGTCCGAAACGATAGACTCCATCCCCTCCGGCACGGGTTTGGAACCCCTGTTGAGAAGGGTAACCTCCCATCCTTTCTCCCTGGCCAGCGCTGTCACGGCTGTGCTGATGGTTCCTGTTCCCCCTATAAATAAAGCTTTCATTATGATACCTCCCTGCCTCTGACTAACTGTTTCTGCCTAACTGTTACTGTCTTCTGCTTTTATGGCCCACCGCATTTTCGTGGAATGGGCACGGCTGTTCATCCTGCACTCCTCTGCCGAAGGACGTATCACATCCCCGGCAATCTGGCTGTAAAGGCCTGCCCTGTACATTTCCTTAAATGATTTCTTCACAATCCTGTCCTCACCGGAGTGAAAGGTCAGGATGGCTGCCCTTCCTCCCGGCTTTAATACGCCGGGAAGCTTGTCCAGAAATTCATACAACACCTCGAATTCGCTGTTTACATCAATGCGCAGGGCCTGAAATGTCCTCTGGCAGGACTTCTTCACTGCCTCCTTCCGTTCCTCCTCCGGAATGAACGCTAGCGCCCTGTCTACCATCTCATATAGCCTGGTGGTGGTGGCAACCTCCCTTCCCCGCTTGATTTCACCCATAACCGTACGGGCAATCTCCTCTGCGTAGGGTTCGTCGGAATTCTCCATGAGCATGCCTGTTAATTCCTCCTGGGTAAGACCCTTCAGCCGCTCTGATGCAGGCTCTCCCTTTAGAGGGTCCAGACGCAGGTCCAGGGGGCCTTCTTTCTTAAAGGAAAAGCCTCTGGAGGGATTATCAATCTGCATGGATGACACGCCCAAATCCGCCAGCACAAAATCCAGCGGCCCGAATTCTCCGGCTATCTGGTCTATATTGGCAAAGTTCAGTTTCCGGATGGTGAGTATCTCCGGCCCATAGCCCATATGTTCAAGCCGCTGCCTGGTCTTTTCCATCTCGATGGAATCCACATCCAGGGCATAGATATGGCCCTTGGACTCCAGCCGCTCCAGCATCCTGCTGGTATGGCCCCCGTATCCCAGGGTGGCGTCCAGGCCAGTCTGACCCGGCTGTATCTGAAGGAACTCCAGTATCTCATTTACCATGATAGGGATATGCATACCCACAGGGGTGCTTCCCTTCTGGATGACCTTTGCCACGGTTTCCGGGTACTTTTCCGGCTGGAGCTCCTTATATTTTTCCTCGTAACGTTTGGGATGCGTTCCCTTGTAGCGCACACGGCGCTGATGCTTCTGGCCTTCCTGTTCCATGTCTTTACTCTCCTCTGTCCCTTCGATATTCTCTTTCAAGCTCCTCCCAGTACCTGGTATCCTCCTCTGTAATAGGCCGGAGCACACGGCAGGGGTTCCCGGCCGCAATGACGCCGGATGGAATGTCCTTCGTAACCACGGAACCTGAACCAATGACCACATTGTCCCCAATGGTGACTCCGGGATTGATGACGGTATTTCCTCCCACCCACACATCATTCCCAATCACTACCTTCTTTCCGTACTCCAGCTGCCTGCGGCGTACTCCGGCGTCGATGGGATGCCCTGCGGTATAGATACAAACCCTGGGGGCGAGGAATACATTATCTCCGATGGTCACATCGCATACATCCAGAATGATACAGTCAAAATTGGCATAGAAATTTTCACCTACAGAAATATGGCAGCCGTAGTCGCAGTGAAAAGGCGGCTCCACCCATAGATTTTCCCCTGTCCTGCCAAACAGTTCCTTAAAAAGCTGCACCCTGTACTCCGCCTGTTCTTCCGTGGTCCCATTAATCAGACGGACCAGCCGCCTGGACCTGGCACAGTCTGCTGCAAGCGCCTCATCCATTGGTATATAAAGCTTTTCCGACAACATCCGTTCTTTTTCAGTCATAATCTTCTGCATTCCCTCCTCTCCCGCTTATCCCTACCATTATACCAAGCATACCGGCAGGGATGCAATACGTGATGGAAGGAAATCTGTTTCCTGAACTCTGGTTCTTTCAATCTGTTCCTTTAAATCTGTTCCTTATGGAATAACTGCTGCGATTCTTCCCCTGCCGTCTTAAACAGCCGGATGGACCCTGTCTCATTCAGATAGCGCAGCAGGGACAGGCCAATGGGAAATCCGAATAATCCCAGTACCCCCAAAAGCTGCGCTCCCACAAACATGCTCACCAGCGTCACCACCGGGTGAAGGCCAATCTGGCTCCCTACAATTTTAGGCTCTATGATATTGCGCACAACCGTTATGACCAGATACACCACCAGAAGCCCCAGTGCCAGGCCGTGGCTGCCCGTAAGGGCAGTGATGACCGTCCACGGGATCATGATTCCCCCTGTCCCCAGCACGGGAAGAATGTCAAATACAGCAATAAGAAACGCGATAACCAGTGAATTCTCCACCCCAATAAGCGTCAGTCCAATGGACAGTTCCACAAAGGTAATGGTCATAATCAGGGCATAGGAGCGGATGCACACAAAAAGGGTGCCCACCACATAGGACTGTATCTCCATAAATACCTCCTTGGGCCGATCCCCCAGCTGCCGCAGACAGAATCCGGTCAGCAGTTCATAATCAGCCGCAATGAAAAAGGTGGTAATGACCATGAGCAGCAGATTGATAAACATACCAGGAAGGGATGAGGCAAAGCCGGAAAGCCAGCCCATGACTTCCATGGAGATTCCTGATACCATCTGTCCTGCGGACTGCACAAAATGTCCCTCCAGTTCCTCTAAGGTTCCAAGGAGAGACGGGTCCATACGCAAAAGGTACTGTTCAATGCCTCCGAAAATTCCGGTAACCACAGGTTCCGCATAATTGGCATAAACCGACGGCAGGCTTGCCACCAATGTTTTCCCGTTGGAAAACATCTTGACGCAGAGAAGGGTAAACAGCAGCCCAGCCACACTGTAGAACAGGAGCACCATAAGAATAGCTGTAATCTTCCGATTCATGTGCAGACGGCCTGACGCAAAACAGATTGGCCGCCTTAACAGATAGGCGATTACAAACGCAGTGACAAAGGGAGCCACCATGGGCAGCCCGTATTTCAGCAGTACAAAGGCTGCCGCCAGCAGGATTGTAAAATACATGCAGTTAATGATAAATATTTTTCTCGCTTCGGTCTTCATTTTTCTTCCTTTCTGTCCGGACAGGAATAGCATCCATGGACGGCGCACCCTTTTATGGGCATGCCGGTAAAAAACAAAAAGACACGGCCTGCGCCCAATTGTGCGCAAGCCATGCCTCATCCCACTTATGTGGTAAATTGTATCGAATATCTGTGCTTCGGGGCAGTGCAGCCGAATTCGTCATCCATGGAATCCGTCTTCTCCTCATGTAATTCTGTTTACGGCCTATTATATTGGATAAACCGGGATTACACAAGGGGATGGCCCATTCTTTAACAAACTTTTAATCCGGACTTTTATTCTGTACGGTTCCGCCCAGGACCGCCCAGGTACCGGTGCATGATTTCCAGCAGCCGGCTGATTTCCAGCGGCTTGGTCACATGCTCATCCATTCCCGCCTGTTTGGCCCGGTACACGTCGTCGGCAAATGCGTTTGCCGTAAGGGCGATAATGGGAATCCCAGTCCCGTCCGGACGCCTGCCGGTCTTTCCCAGGCTGCGGATGGCGCTGGCAGCCGTGTAACCGTCCATAACCGGCATCTGGATATCCATGAGGATAAGGGCGTAGGTCCCGGGCGGGTCTGCTTCAAACCGTTCCACGGCCTCCCGGCCGTTGACAGCGCATACGGCCGTGATGTTGAACATAGACAAAAGCTCCACCACGATTTCACGGTTCAGCTCATTGTCCTCTGCAAGCAGCACACATGTTCCGGGCGGAAATGGAGCCGGGGTCTTTGGGACATTTCCGTTCAGGGACCGCTCTCCGGTATCTTCCTCCCCGGCAAATTTAAGATAAATAGTTACAATGAACCGGGTCCCCTTGTTCAGCTGGCTTTCCACCCGGATGGTGCCGTTCATCATCTGCACCAGATTCCTGGTTATGGCCAGCCCCAGTCCCGTTCCCTGGACCTGGCTGACCCGGGAGTCCTCAGCCCGTTCAAAGGGCATGAACAGTTTTTCAAGAAATTCCGGCGCCATGCCGATTCCGTCGTCCTCCACCACAAACTCAAAGCATCCCACCCCGCTTTCACTGGAAAGCTTCTCTTCCAGGGATACGGCTATATGCCCCCTGTCAGGGGTGTACTTCACGGCGTTGGACAGCAGATTAATAAGTATCTGTTTGACCCGGACCGCGTCCCCATATACTGCATGGTGGTCTATGTCTTTTAAACGGATGGACAGTTCCTGTCCTTTGCTGTCCATATCCGGTTTGACGATAAGGGATACTTCCTCCACCAATTCCTTCAGGCAGAAGGCATCTTCGCTCAGTCCCACATTGCCGGACTCTATTTTTGACATATCCAGCACCTTGTTGATTAAATCCAGAAGGTGGCTGCCTGAGAGACTGATTTTAGACAGGCAGTCCTCTATCTTATCGCGGTTGTGAAGGTTGCTCTGGGCTATGGCCGTCATACCCATGATTGCGTTCATGGGCGTGCGGATGTCGTGGCTCATCCTGGAAAGGAAATCCGACTTTGCCTGGTTGGCCCGGTTCAGGGAATCATATGCCTCCTCCAGGGCGTGCTTTGCCTTCTTCTCCTCATCGTAATACTCCAGCTCCCGCTGTTTCTCAGCGCTGATGTTGCGCAGGGCTATAATGGCCGTCCTGGGGCTTCCCTCCTTGGCGGCAACCATGTGGACCTCCAGACGCAGCCACAGCGGAGATTGGCAGTGCCTGAACTCCACCTCAATGTGTTCGTTTCCCCCGGCCAGCTCCCTTAAAAGCCATTCACGGCCGCAGATGGACATCACCCGGTTTCTGTCCGCCTGGTCCACATCGGACAGGATATAACTGCAAAGATCTGTGGAGTAGCACCCGTTCCTCGGCAGCACCGCCCCGCTGCGCGCCTCAGGCAGCCTTACCGCATAATAACTGTCCTCCGGCAGATTCACATAGAAAATACTTACGTACACCCCATTGATAGCCTGGAGCGCTGACTGGCTCATATACAGCCGCTCGCTGTTCTCTGACAGTTTTGCTTTCATGGAATGGATATTGTGGAGCGCGCCCACCACCCGGCTGGGCTTCCCGTTCTCCATCATCAGCCTGCTGTTGACCCTGTGCCAAATATAGGAACCCGGCTCACCGCCGGGAACGGACATACGGACCTCAAATACCTCAGAGCGGCCGTTGCATATATTGTCAATGACCGTGGGCACATCGTCCGGGTGCACCACCTGCCGTTTCAGCAGCGTCCTGGAGTAATCTCTCAGTTCGCTTCGGAGCACGCCCTGTCCTGTCTTTGGCTCATAGCTGATAAACACATCCTCATCCATCCGGTATTCAAACATGATGGCTGAACTGACCTCCATGGAAACCCGGTACATCTCCTGCTCCCGCTCCAGCTGTTCCTGAAGAATCTTGCGCTGGGTGATATCCACAGCTGTGCGCTGTAAAATATCCTCACCCTGGGGAGTTACCCCCACAACCATGCTGGTTCCCTCCAGCCAGTGAATGCTTCCGTCCTTCCACCTGACCCTGTATTCCTGGTCCTGCCTGTCACCAATCTCCCGGAGTCCGCGGTACACCTCCTGAAGGATCAGGCGGTCCTCCTTTAGCACAGCTCCCAGGACGCCGTCGTGCCAGTCGTTTAAGCCCTCCTCCATATCCTTGTAGCCCATCAGATTCAGAACGGCCCTGTTGATGGAAACAAGACGGTATCTGCCCTCTATGTCCCTGACAAAGCGGATAATGCCGCATGGAACCGTATCGTAAATACTGGTCAGCAGCTGGGTCTGCTCCCTCAGGCGCTGGGCGTCCTCCTCTGACCGGGTCACATCCAGGTACAGGCTATTGACCATCCAGTTCCCGTCTGCGTCCTGGGCTTTTTTTCCGCTGTCAATGATCCATTTCAGGCTTCCGTCCTTACAGCGCACCCTGTAACGGGTGGAATATGTAAGATTTCCGTCCCTGAAGGCCTCGGCACAGTCAGCCAGGGCGCCGGGAAGGTCTGGCGGATATACATTGCCCACCGCCGTCCCCCCGGTTACCTCCATAAACTCCTCCACGGTATAGCCGAACAGGGCTGCCGCCTCCCTGCTGACAAATGCAAAGGAATAGGTTTCATCGTCATTGCTTATCTTTAGCCCGCCCGCAATGGAGGACATGATGACCTCCAGCTGGCGGTTCTGCTGTTTTGTCTCCTCCTCCAGGGCATTTAGGCGCTCCTGGACATACTCATAGGACTGCCTGCCGATTTTCTCCGGAAAGCTTTCCCCGTCCAGCATTTCCTGATAAGGGTTGGAACAATGGATATGGGAGCATGTAAGCCCGTCCTCCGTATCCCGAAATACAAAGGTCACCCTCTGATGTACTTTCAGGTACATCCGGGTGCCGGGATCCGTGGCTATCCACATCCTTCCCATAACAACATACATGTTTTCCATGGGACAGACCACATCGTACTCCTCATCCCATATATTACAGTCAGGTATGCTGTCCCTGAATTTGCGGAAGTGGTCCGCGCAGGCCTGCCGGCCTGACAAATACTCCTGCTCCCCAGCTCCCATCCAGGAAAACTGTTCTGAAAAGCAGGAGGTGATTCCCTCTATATCATGCTCGCAATAGTGCATGTGCATGATACGGCTGGCCAGTTTCTTCACATCCTCCAGCCGCTGATGCTGCCCTGTATCTGATTCTGTCTTCACGCCCATAAAACCTGCTTTCCTCTGGATTATCTGTCGTCAATCTGAAGCCTCAGCACATCCGGCCGGGAATAGTGGCCGCAGACATCAAACTCCATCCGGCTGGCGCTTACCCTGTCCATCTCCAGATCCGCATAGATAACGGCTTCCTTATCCCACACCGGCTCTGTCACGTAGTGCCCGTATGGGTCCACAATGCAGCTGCCTCCCCGGCACACCGTATCCGGCAGCCCGTCAATCTCATCCCGGCAGCACAGGTTTTCAGGATACATGTCTCTTGTAATATACATGTTGCAGCTGATGAAATAGCACCTTCCCTCCAGAGCAATGTGCTGTACCGTGGACTGCCATTCCGGATTGTCATTTGTATTAGGGGAAATATACAGGGCCACTCCCTTTTCATACAGGGCCGCCCTGGCCAGGGGCATATAGCTTTCCCAGCAGATCAGGCTTCCCATCACCCCCCAGGGCGTATCCTCAACCGGAAAATATCCCCGGTCGGCGTCCCCCCATACCACCCGCTCAGCCCCTGTGGGCTTTAACTTCCTGTGTACACAAACCAGGCTTCCCCGGGGTGAGAAAAACAGATTTGTATTGTAAAGCGTTCCTGTCACCCCATCCCGTTCGGAAACACCGATGCTGACGTAAGCCCCTGCTTCCCGCGCAGCCATGCCTATTTTTTCTGTCTCTTTCCCGGGAACCAGAATGGAGTTATCCAGATACAGCTTCCAGTCCTGCCTTCCCTCCCCGCTGCGGCTGCCCACCCGGAACCCGAATGTCATGCCGTAAGGGTAACCCGGTATGAACAGTTCCGGAAACACCATAAGCTGGGCTCCCCTCCGGGATGCCTCCTGAATCAAATCCACGGCCTTCTGTGTGCAGGCATCCTTGTCAAACATGACAGGCGCGGCCTGGATGACAGCTATTTTGCATATTTTCTTTACATCCTTCATTTGGCCTCTCCTTTGTGCAAACCAGTCTTTTCTCATTTTACCATGCGGTTCTGATCTCCACAATGGCAGGATTCATCTTTCTTCTGATCTTTCTTATAATCTTTCTTGCAAAAAACGCTTATAGGTCAGGTCAATCAAAAAAGCTCCCAAAGGTGCGGTAATCAATATGGCCAGCACAGCCACCGTCAGCACGATATCTCCGCAGGCCAGACCCATGGCCAGAGGCACCCCGCCTATGGCGGCCTGTACCGTAGCTTTTGGCATATAACCTATCATGCAGAATACCCGCTCCTTCATATTAAGCCTGGTCCCGGCCAGGCAGCAGAACACGCCTGCCATCCTGAAAACCAGCACGCCGAATATCAGTATAACCGCCCACACGCCTGCGCTCAATGCATAATGGATGTTTACAGTTGCCCCTACCAGGACAAAGAGCATGATTTCGGCACAGACCCACACCTTATTGAACTTAACGGAAAGACGGCGGGCTGCCTCCTCCCGTTTCTTCTGAAGGGCGATTCCGATTCCCATGACTGAAATCAGGGAGGAAAAGGGCACAATATCCGAATATCTGTCCTCTAACGTCACCAGGATAAAAGACACGCACAGCAGAATGATGACCTTGACCGTATCCCGAATATGGACTCTCTTAAAATATACGGCCAGCCCCCAGCCGGCCGCCAGTCCGATAAAACTTCCAATCAGAATGGAAACAGGTATCTTAACAAAGCTTATGGGTGATACGCTCCCGCCCTGGGCCAGGCCCGTAAACGCCGTGAACATCACAATCACAAACACATCGTCCACGGATGCTCCTGCCAAAAGCAGCTGCGGAATCCCCTTATCCGTGCCGTACCCGTCTTCAATCAGCTTTAACATCTTGGGAACTATGACAGCCGGGGACACCGCTCCCACCACAGCTCCCATGATGGCGGCGTCGAGAACCGAAATCCCCAGCAATCGGGGCGCCAGAAGGACCATTCCCAATATCTCAAAGCAGGCCGGAAGAAAGCACATGAGCACGGCCGGGCGCCCCACCTTTTTAAGGTCATTTAAATCCAGGGAAAGCCCTGCCCTCATCAATATGATAATAAGGGCAATCCGTCTCAGCTCTGAAGAAATATTCAATATAGACCCATCAATCAGATTCAGGGCATAGGGACCCAGAAGAACCCCGGTAAAAATCATCCCCATAAGGCCGGGCAGGCGCAGCTTCCTGCACACCCACCCCAGAAACATTCCCAGCATCAACATAAAAGCAATACTAATCAGCATATCCTTTTCCTCCTTATAAACGCAGAAAAAGCCGATCATTTCTGCGTTAATACATAATGCAGAAGTCATCAGCTTTATAAGCGGTTCTAGTCAGACTAAGGGAGAACTTCATTCCCGGTACTTATTTTATAACTAAAATTACAGGATGTCAATGATTTCCTTTTTCATTTGGTTTTCACTTGTTTTTTCATATGATGCAAATATGATGCATCTTTGATGCCATTTTGATGCCTGGCCATTGTAATCTGGATTATAAGAAAACCCCAAACAAAAACAAACGAGGTGCAAACAATGAAACGGAAGAAAACCTGGCTTTATGTATGTCTGACACTGCTTATGCTGGCCCTGACCCCTGCTGCGGTCTACGGTGAGGAACCGGACGGGGATACGGCGGACAAGACCCTTGCCCCCTATTTCTTTGTACAGGACGCTGCACAGGCGGCAGACCGGTTCCCCCTGAAGGACACAAGTGTGTCCTCCACAATAAACGGCGTCATTGCCGAAACCTATGTCACCCAGACCTATGCCAACGAAGGGACAATACCCATCAATGCCAGCTACGTGTTCCCGGCATCTGCCAGGGTTACGGTACATGGAATGAAAATGGAAATCGGGAACGAGGTAATCACGGCAAAAATAAAGGAAAGGGAAGAGGCCAAAACAGAATTCGAGGAAGCTAAAAGCGAGGGAAAAAGCGCCTCTCTGCTGGAGCAGCAGCGTCCCAATGTATTTACCATGAATGTGGCCAATGTAATGCCCGGGGATACGGTGCGAATTGAACTGCACTACACCGAACTGATATCCCCCAGGGACGGGGTTTACCAGTTTGTGTTCCCCACCGTGACCGGCCCACGGTATGCCGGCTCTGCCCCGGAAACAGGCGGGGGAGATGAGTGGACGGCAAGTCCTTACCTGGAGGAAGGGACCGCCCCGCAGGGTACCTATGAAATTGCCGTCAGCCTCTCCGCAGGCGTCCCCATTTCCAGCCTGACCAGCAGTTCCCATAAAATCAAGGTGGAAAAGGAAAGCGAATCCATTGCCCATGTAACCCTCTCTGATTCCGGGGAGTTTGCAGGGGACCGGGACTTCATCCTGGATTACAGACTTACCGGGCAGGAGATAAACTGCGGACTCATGCTGAACACCGGGGAAAAAGAAAATTTCTTCATGCTGATGGTACAGCCCCCGGAGCGTGTCAGGGCGGAAGAGATTCCGCCCCGTGAATACATATTTGTGCTGGATGTGTCAGGCTCCATGTTCGGGTATCCCCTTGACACCGCAAAGGAGCTCATAGGAGACCTGGTGGGCAATCTCAGAGATTCTGACCAGTTTAACCTGATCCTGTTCTCAGATACAGCCGTTTCCATGGCGCCAAAATCCGTACCTGCCACCGCAGAAAACATCCGGCAGGCCATTGACCTGATAGAGCGCCAGGACGGAGGCGGCGGCACGGAGCTGGCCCCGGCCCTTGAACAGGCAGTCTCCCTTCCAAGGGACCCTCAGATGGCCAGAAGCATTGTCACTATCACAGACGGCTATATGTCCGATGAATCGTCCATATTCAGCCTCATAAACAGGAATCTTAAAACAGCAGATTTCTTCTCCTTTGGAATCGGCACCTCCGTCAACCGCTATTTAATCGACGGAATCGCAAAAGCCGGTTCCGGCGAAGCCTTTGTTGTAACAGAACCGTCACAGGCATCAGACACAGCCCGTGATTTCAGCACCTATATCCAGTCCCCTGTCATGACCGGCATAAAGGTTTCATTTGACGGTTTTGATGTTTACGATGTAGAGCCGGACATCCTTCCCACCCTGTTTGCCCAAAGACCCATTGTTCTGTTTGGAAAATGGCGGGGCCAGCCTTCCGGCACCATTCGGATAACCGGAAAAACCGGAAGCCAGGATTATATGCAGGAAATACCGGTGGGCCGGGCAGAGGCCCCGGCAGACAATACGGCCATCCCCTATCTGTGGGCCAGGACAAAGGTGGAGCGTCTGACAGATTACGGCACACGGGAGGATGTCCAGGATGCAGTCAGACAGGCCATGATCAAAAAAACAGTCACACAGCTTGGACTGGACTACAGCATGATGACGCCCTACACGTCCTTTATTGCCGTGACTGAAACAGTCCGCAGCCAGGATGGTTCTGCCGCGGATGTGAAACAGCCCCTTCCGCTGCCGCAGCACGTATCTAATTTTGCCGTGGGAGCCGGATATACCATTGGCTCAGAACCAGGAACCCTGATACTGATGTGTGCCGCAGGAGTCATAATGGCAGCAGGCTGTATCCGCCGAAGCCGGGCTGACAGAAAAAAGAGAAAAACAGAGGAGGCTTAATCAATGGACATTCCCAGCGCTAAATACTTGATCCGCCGGAACATCCCCTTCTATCTGGCAGGAGCCCTCCTGCTGCTGGGAATGAAATATTATTACAGCCGCGGGGACCCGGACAGCCTCTCATGGATTCTGTCCCCCACTGCCCGGTGGGTCAGCGCCCTTAGCGGAATTCCCTTCATAAAGGTCCCTCAGACAGGTTATGTCAGCCACTCCTGCCGCTTCATCATAGCTGCCTCCTGCTCCGGTCTCCAGTTCCTGATGATTTCCATGACAGCCCTGGTCTTTTCCTATATTCACCGGATGAGAACCATAAAGGGAAAAATAGGATGGATGGCCCTAAGCGCCCTGGCTTCCTATCTGCTGACCATTTTTGTCAACGGCTTTCGTATCCTGTTCTCCATCTTCATTCCCATATATCTGGGAATGTCAGGCACGGCACAGACAGACATATACGGCCCTGCATGGGCAGAAACGGCCGGAGCATCCGGCCCAGCACCGGCCCGGACCTGGAGCATATGGCTCACGCCAAAACAGCTTCATACCATCATCGGAACGGCTGTTTACTTTACCGCCCTGTTTGCCGTCTGCCAGCTGGGAGAATACGTCTCCCGGAAATGTTCTGCTGCTCCCGGAACATCCCACCGGGGAAACAGCCGGGTCCGGGCCGGATTTTACCACATAAGGACCCTGGGAAGATGGGCTGTCCCCTATTTCTGGTATTTCTCCATTGTTTTGGGGATACCATTTCTTAACAGGGCATACAGAAACCGTCCCCAAACCTTCACAGACTATGCCCTCCTGCTGACAGCCGTCTGCCTTACCGTCATAACCTTTTATTGTATCTGTTCCGAACTTCACAGACGTATATGCCGGCTGACATCAGGGCGGTACCGCAAAAAACATGAAAATATGGAATGACATAGTTTTAAACTATATCATTTCGTGCTAAAATACCTCCATGCATTAAATGCAATGGAGGTATTTGTCATGACCCTGCAGCAACTGCGCTATATTGTAACCATCGTAAACTGCGGCTCTATTTCCGAGGCAGCCAAGCAGCTTTTCATAACCCAGCCCAGTCTTTCCAATTCAGTAAGGGAGTTGGAAAAGGAAATGGGCATATCCATCTTCAACCGCAGCTCCAAGGGGATCGCCCTGTCCTCCCAGGGAATGGAGTTCCTGTCCTATGCCAGACAGGTGCTGGAGCAGGCCGAGCTGTTGGAGCAGCACTACACAAACAAAAAACCGGTGAAGCGTATCTGCTCCATATCCACCCAGCACTATGCCTTTGCCGTCAATGCGTTCGCCAACCTGGTATCCTGCCAGAACACGGACGAATATGAATTCACCCTGAGGGAGACCCGCACCTATGAGATTATCGACGATGTAAAGAATTACAGGAGTGAGCTGGGCATCCTCTACATCAATGATTTTAACCGGAAGGTGCTGGAAAAGCTGTTCAAGGAAAGCGGTCTTTTATTCCATCCGCTGTTTAAGGCCAGCCCCCATGTATTCATCAGCGTAACCCACCCCCTGTCCGCCAGAGACAGCGTTGCCATTGAGGATTTGGAGGATTACCCCTTCCTGGCATTTGAGCAGGGCGAAAAAAATTCCTTTTACTTCTCAGAAGAAATCCTCAGCACCATTCCCAGGAAAAAAGTAATCTATGTCAGCGACAGGGCCACCCTGTTCAATCTTCTCATCGGGCTAAACGGATATACCATATGCAGCGGCATTTTAAACCGTAACCTGAACGGCGACTCCATCATGGCGGTTCCCCTGGAAACAGAGGAAAACATGGTCATCGGATGGATTGGGGACCCCAGGATCCATCTCAGCGAATTTGCCAAGAAATATCTGGAGGAATTACACCGGCTGATCAGCAGTCAGTCTTAAGGCAGACCATACCCTAAGACGCCATCAGACGGAATACGGATTCGTAAATCCGGTTGGCAATATAAGGATTATTCATGGTATACAGGTGAATGCCGTCCACGCCGCCGGCTGCCAGGTCCACAATCTGGTCTACTGCGTAGGCGATTCCCGCGTCCCGCATGGCAATGGGGTTATCCCCGTACCGCTCCATCATGGAGATGAATTTTTTCGGCAGCTTTACGCCGCACAGGGATACCATTCGCTCAATCTGCTTTTTGTTGACCACCGGCATGATTCCGGCCTCCACCGGAACATGGATTCCAACCAAATCCATCCGTTCCCTGAATCGGTAAAAATACTCGTTGTCAAAGAAAAGCTGGGTGATAAGCTGGCTGACACCGGCGTCCACCTTATCTTTTAAGTGTTTCATATCCCTTACCAGGCCGCCGGATTCCTGATGGCCTTCCGGGTAACAGGCGCCTATTATATTAAAATCCCCATGGTTCTTTATAAACTCCACCAAATCCGCCGCGTACCGGAAATCCCCAGCCGGCTCCCTGTCCGCGGTGCGGTCCCCCCGCAGGGCCAGTATATTCTCTATTTTCTGTTCCTTCAGCTGTTCCAGAATCAGCAGGACATCGTCCCTTGTCAGGTTCAGGCACGGAATATGGGCCACGCTCTCTATGCCGTATTTATGCTTAATAGCAGACGCAATTTTAAGCGTTGTCTGACTGTTCTCGCTGCCACCCGCCCCATATGTGACGCTGATGAAATCAGGGGTGATTCCCTTAAGCTCATCCAGCGTGTTATAAATCGTGTCAACGGGCGCTGTCCTTTTGGGAGGAAAAACCTCCAGGGACAGTACTGTTTTATGGTTGAACAATGATGATGTCTTCATGTATGTTTGTTCCCTTCCTTCAATAAGTCTTGGCCATGATTTCCGGCTGTTCATGTTTTCTGATTGCAGTAATCATAGCACAAAACAAAAGGAAGGGATAATTTGTAAATTTTATGGGAAGCTATAGTTTAAAACTATATCTTACTTCCGGTCATAGGCCTGGATGTACACAAAATTATCATTCTTTCGTTCCATTCTGTATTCCGGATCCAATATGGCGTCAATGAACTCCCTGCCTCCTGATTCCACTGCCACCACCTTCATCCCCAGCTCCCGCTCCACATCCCGGACCGTCAGATCATCTAAAAATACCTGCTCACCCACCCGCAGCATATTGGAGGGAATCTGCAGTACTTCTCCCAAATCCTCCCCCGCTGCCTGCCGTTCCTTTAACTGTCCTATCAGGTCCTGTCCCGTTATAAGGCCGGATACCGTAATGGTCTCCCCAAAGAAATCATTCCTTATAGCGTACACATGAACCGTGAGATGGGGAAACGCATCCATCAGCTTTCCTGCGAAGCCGCAGATGGTGGGATACGTCAGCTTTCCCGTTGCAATGGTCAGGGTCCTTGAAACGGTTCCGGCCAGCTCTTCATACTCCTTTTTACTGATCACATCCTCCAGGGCCTCGTTAAATTCATTGATGAACATACGCATCATACCCACGCCGTTTTCCAGCTGGATATAGCCGTCGTAACGCTCTTCCTCAGGGAAATCCCTGCCTGCAATAATGTACCACTCATCACTGGCATGAATGAAATGAAGGCCGTATTGCTCATAAAACTCCTGCTGGCGGCTTTCCACCATGTCGATGACAGCGCCTGCCTCTTCCTTGGTATATAACTCAATGGGAAACAATCCCTCCCTGAATTTTGTAATTCCGGCAGGTACCACGGAAACGCTTCTCAGGAAAGGCAGGTATCGGGATAAATCCCGGATGGTCCTCTCTAACTCTGCTCCGTCATTGACGTTCTTGCAGCAGACCACCTGGCCGTTCATCTCCACATGGCCGTCATAGAGCATCTGCAGATACTTAAGCTTATCTCCCGCAAAACGGTTGTTGAGCATCTTACAGCGCAGCTGCGGGTTGGTGGTCTGCACCGATATGTTGATGGGGGCCAGCTGCATACGGATGATTCTTTCTATGTCCCTCTCCTTCATATTGGTCAGGGTAATGTAATTTCCCTGCAGGAAAGAAAGCCTGGAATCGTCGTCCTTAAAATACAGGGTCTCCCGCATTCCCGGCGGCATCTGGTCAATAAAGCAGAATATGCATTTGTTGCTGCACGAACGGTAATCGCTCATCAGGCCGTTTTCAAACTCCACACCCAGGTCATCGTCATACTCCTTGTCGATTTCCAGCAGCCACTCTTCCCCGTCCGGTTTTCTTATGACCACCTCAATGTACTCATCCTTAATCAGATACCGGTAGTCAAATACATCCTCAATCACTTCATGATTGATTGAAAGCAGTATATCGCCCGGTTCTATTTCCATCTCCTGCGCAATAGAGCCGGGATATACCTCTTTTATCACATGTTCATTCTTTTTTGTCTTCAATCTATTTTCCTCAATATTATAGTTTTTTCCATAATCCCTGTTTTTATGCTTTTGCTTCCCGGTAACACGTCCACACGCAGCCTCCGGTAAACGCTGCCGCAAACAAGACCGCGGATGCCATGGAGGGCCAGCTGACACTGCCGCCAAACGAAATTTCCCGTATAAGCCGGGTGGTATGGGTCAGCGGCATCATATTCACCACCCACTTAAGCGCTTCCGGTATGCCGTCCAGGGAAAAGAAGGTGCCGCACAGAAACGACATGGGCGTTATGACAATATTAGTAAAATTGTTCATGTCGTAATGGCTCTCCATCATCATGGCTGCCAGAAAGCCAAGAGCGGAAAAGATCAGCGAATTCAGGATAACCGCGGTCAAAAGCCACCCGTTCATGGCCAGCCTGGCCCCCGACACGATTCCCAACAGTACGATAAACACACCGGAATACATGCCGCGGAGGGCTCCCGCAAGGATATGGCCCATAGCCAGCAGATGCATCCTGGTGGGTGAATACAGATAACACTCAAAGCTCTTTTCATGGAGGCGCATGACGCTGATGCGGGTGGAAACCGATGTGTAGCTGTTGCGCATGGTGGTCATGGCTAAGAGGCCCGGTATCAGGTAGTAGAGATAGGGCCTTCCATCCATCTCCATCACTCTCCCCAGTCCCATCCCAAAGGTAATAAAATACAAAAGCGGCGATACCATCTGTGAAAATGTAACTCTCCAGAACCTCCGTTTGAGGAACAGCCATTCCCGCCACAAAATCGTGGTTATTTCCATCCTCCCACCCCCTTGCTGGTGTAATGGAAAAATACGTCCTCCAGCGTGGAAGGAAGCACGCTGCACAGCGCGTCAATTCCGGCTGCCCTGGACTTTGCAGCAGGCAGGTCCTTAAAGAACTCAGCCTTTATCCTGTCCCCATCTTCGTACTCCACCTTAAATTGCCCGATTTCATCAATCAGTCCGGCGGGCGTGTCCTCCTTAAATATCTTCCCTCCGTCAATCAGCATTACATAATCGCACAGGTGCTGGGCCTCTTCGATATAATGTGTGGTCAGAAGTATGGTTTTCCCCTCCTTGTGCTGTATGTGCAGGAAATCCCATATATCCCGGCGGGCATTGGGGTCGATGCCTACCGTTGGTTCATCCAGAAATAGATATTTTGGATTGTGAATCAAGGACTTTGCAATCATCAGCTTGCGCTTCATTCCTCCTGACAGGTTCTGGGCCGCCCTTTTTCGGACGCTGTCCAGTCCGAGAAAGGCCAGAAGGCGGTCCGTGGACGCAGCAATATCCGCCTTTCCCATCCGGTAAAGGCGGCCTGCAAACTCCATATTTTCTTCCACCGTCAATTCCTTGTCCAGATTGACATGCTGGCTGGTCACGCCGATGGCCTGCTTGACAGCCACGGCATTCCGGTCCATCACCTGTCCGTCAAAGGCCACGGTGCCTGTATCCGGCGCCAGAAGTCCGGTCATTATCCGCATCAGCGTTGTCTTTCCGGCCCCATTTGGTCCCAGCAGGCCCAAAAACATCCCGTCGGGAATCTCCATGGAGACACCCTTCACCGCTTCCACATCACCGAACTGTTTATGCAGGTCATTACATAGAATCATTACTGCCTCCCCTGCTTCTTAATGATGACCGTGGAAAGATACGGTATATCATACCGCTCCAGCTCCTCAAAGTCAGTCACCAGACGCTCCTCCCCTGTGCCTGTCTTGGTAATCAGCACAAACCTGTCCTCCAGATGGTTCTCCTTAAGAGCCTTCAGCAGGGCCTGCGGGTCAGTGGACGGTTTCATCAGGACCACATTGTCATGTTCCCTGAGCACCCTCCCCAAATCCTCACTGCTGTTTTTACGCACAGGGGCTACCACCAGGTCCTCATTCCAGGCCACCAGGGGTATTTTCATGGAGTCAGCCACAGCGCAGAAGGAAGTGACGCCGGGCACTACCTCCACCTCCACGCCCGCTTCCTCTATGTAGGGAAGGGTATACATAAATGTGCTGTAAACCGCCGGATCCCCCAGCGTAATAAAGGCGCCGGTACGGTCCCCATTTAAATACTGCGCGATACAACCCGCGTTCTGCTTCCACATTTCGCGCAGCTGCCTGCCGTGATAATGCATCGGATAAACTAAATTTACGATTTCCGCCTTTGTGTCCTCCAAAAGTCCCTGTATAATATCAAAGGCAAAGCTGCCTGCCCCGGCCTCCTTTTCAGGACAAAAAATCACATCCGCCGCATTGAGAATGCGGTGCGCTTTTAAAGTAAGCAGTTCCGGGTCTCCCGGTCCTACGCCGATTCCATAGAGTTTTCCCATTTTTCTTTCCTCTTTCTGTTTTCATACCTGGTGTTTTGTCCGAAACACTAAATATGGTACCATATATGGAGGCAAAGGGCAATTAATACCTCTGTTTTTCATTCTAGCACAGGATACTCTGACTTTTCAAGATATGCATTTAAACGTTTCCCTTCTTGTATACAAATATACCAGAATCAGGGTGACGCCCAGGCACATCAGCTCTGATACAGCAGGCGCCCACCAGATGCCTTCTCCTCCCCCCACGCCAATACAGACTGCCAATGCGGCCGCTATGATAACCATACCTCTGCCCAAAGAGATAATCAGAGACTCCTTCGGCCGCTCAATGGCTGTAAAATCCCCTGCCCCTGTAATATTAAATCCCACCACCAGAAACGACAGGCTGAATATCCTGAATACTGCGGCGGAATACTGTCTGAGCCCCTCCAGCTTTTCAGAGATAAAAATATCCACCAGCCGGTCAGCACCTGCCATGGAAGAGAGAAAGGCTATTCCCGCCACGCCCACGGACGCTGTCAGCGAGTACTTCAAAAGCCTGCTGCATACATCCCGCTCCTGTCTGCCGTAATGAAAGCTGATTAAAGGCTGGATGCCCTGAGCGATTCCCGCCATGGACATGACCACGATGGTATTCACATATGCGATGATTGTGTAGCTCACCACTCCTTGTTCACCGATATACCGCAGAATGGCATGGTTGAACATAAATACCGTGAAGCCCGCTGACAGCTCCGTAAAACCGGAGGACAGGCCAATCTTCACCACCCGGATAAACTGTCCCAAGTCCCAAACCGGCCTGGCGAAGCGAATGGTTGCCTTTGGCCCCAGGAAATGTTTCAGATACAGGAATACCGGAACCATCTGGGAAAGTCCCGTGGCTGCCCCGGCTCCCCCAATGCCCCAGTGGAACACCATGACAAACAGATAATCCAGCACACAGTTTACCAGGGCGCCTGAGGCCACAGCCGCAGCGGCAAACCAGGGAAATCCGTCTGTCTTTACCAATGTCTCAAATGTATATGATATGATGAACCACCATGTAAAGGGCAGAAGGGATAAAATATAATGCTTTACATACTCCTGCGTGCTCTGTGTGGCTCCCAGAAAACTTACAATAGGGTCCAGGCACAGCCGCACCATGAGCATGATAAACAGGGATAAGACTCCTGTCACCACCATATTCTGAGTGTTGGCCTGATTAGCCTCCCGCTGCCTGCCCTGCCCAAGGAAAATGGCCACCACGGTGGACGTGCCCACGGCAAATAATATGGAAACAGAAAACAGGAAGTTTACAAAGGGAGAGGCAATATTCACAGCCGACAAGGCCACCTCAGACACGCCCCTGGCCACAAACATTCCATCCACCATGGTATATAACGCAAAGATCCACTGGGCCACCACGGAAGGCCATACAAACCTCCAGAACTTTTTCTTCAGTGACATTCCCTCTAAATTCATGATACAACTCCTTTATGATGACTTTGCTGCTCTGCTTGCATTCCCATCATAAACCTTGGTATAATACCAAGGTAAACAGTAAATATTGCCATATTTGGGAGAAGATTCATGTCAACATTCTATAAAATCGGGGAGATTGCCTCCCTTTATAACATAAGCACGGATATACTGCGCTACTATGAGGAGCTGGGCATACTGGTCCCCCGCCGGGCGCCTAACGGGTACCGCATTTACCGCACCGAGGACCTGTGGTGCCTGAATGTTATCCGCGATTTGCGGGAACTGGGATTTTCCATGGAGCAGATAAAGGCATATATTGAGAACCGAAGCATTGATTCCTCCCTGGAACTGTTCCAGAAGGAGATGGATGTGATTGACCGGCACATTGAACGGCTTAAATCCCTCCGGGACAATATCATCACCCGAAGGGAAACCATTTCCCAGGCACGGGGACTCCCTCTCGGGACCATCACATTAAAAGAAATGCCGCCCCGCGCCTGCCACCGGATCATGCAGAGCTACGAGACGGACGAAGAAATGGATATTCTCATTAAACAGCTGGTCTCCTTTGGACCGGGCAGGCAGTATATCATAGGCAACAACCAGATGGGCTCCTTTATCAGCCTGTCTGATGCCATGGACGGACGATGCCAGCAGTATGACGCGGTGTTCATCCTTCACCCGGACGGCGAGCACTGCATCGGGGAGGGTGCCTATCTGTCGGTCTGCTACAGCGGCAACTTCCGCCAGACCAGGACCTATGTTCCCCGGCTCCTGGACTATGCCAGGGAACATTCCATGAATATACGGGGACCCTTGCTGGAGCTTTTGTGGATAGACGTCCATACCACAAAACATGTGGAGGAACAGGTGACGGAGCTGCAGTTAAAGGTGGATTAGATTATACCAGCAAGTCAGTCCCCTGCTTATCCCTTCCCAGCTCAGCCAGTTTCCTGTTCATATCGTTTAAAGTCCCAAATTCCTTCAGACAGCAGATAACCTGACCGCAGGACGCCAAAACCTCCGCCGCGCGGTCATAGGTCTCTTCCCGAATCGGTTCAAAAGGCGCTTCCGATATCACCTGGGAGGCCAGCGCCCTGGCAATGGGGTAATCCACATCATTTTCGTGGAGAATGCCTGCTGCAAATGGGATTCCCATGCGCTGCAGTCTCCTGTAAACCGGAATCCCGCTTCCGTTTCCGCCTATGACAAACACCTGAGGCTTACCCTTCACCGGTTCCATCTCCAGGCATCCAAACTCCGCATAATAGCTGCCTTTGGTAATTCCGTACAGCCCGGTAATATAGGAGGAGGTGAAAATCTCTTCCGGAGTTCCGCACCGCTCAATGTATTCCCCCTTTACGCAGACAATATAATCTGATAATTTCTGCGCTAAATCCAACTCATGAAGGGACATGAGCACCGCTACCTTCTTCCTGCGTACCAGGTCCTTTAAAATGGTCAGAAGCTCCAGCTTATGCCGGATATCCAGGAAGGAGGTGGGCTCGTCCAGGACAATGACACTGGGGTCCTGACAGATGGCCCGGGCCAGAAGAATGCGCTGCTTCTGCCCGTCGCTTATCTGCGAAAAATCCCGGGAAGCAAGATCCCACGCATGGACCAGCTCCATGGCCTCCCTGACCTTTCCTCTGTCCTCTGCCGTCAGTAGGCCCATCCTTCCGGTATATGGGTAGCGGCCTGTGCCTACCACATCCTCACAGGTCATAAGCTCCGGGTGAATCCGCTCTGTCATCAGAATGGACATCCTCTTTGCAATCTCCCTCTCCCCCATCCCCTTCATGGGCATGCCATCCAGGTATACGGTCCCTTCCAGCAGTCCCAGCTGCCGTATTACGCTTCGCAGAATGGTGGATTTACCAGCCCCGTTTGGCCCGATGAGCGTCACGATTTCGCCCGCCCTAACATGAATCCCGATTTGCCGTATCAGAGGCGTTTTGCCGTATCCGACGGTCATATTTTCTGTCCATATGTAATCTTCTGCCATGAAATCCGCCTCTCCATTTCGCTTGCATCTTTCCTTCATTTCACTGCATACCCTTCCGGTTATGCACCATCATGTAGATGACCACGGGCGCGCCGGATACAGCCGTCACGGAGCTGATGCTGAGTTCCGTGGGTGCAAAGACGGTCCTGGCAGCCAAATCGCAGAACAGACAAAACACTGCTCCGCCCAGGAAGCAGCCCGGAATCATGAGTATGGGCTTTGCCGTCTTAAACAGGCTCTTCACCAGATGCGGAACCGCAATTCCCACAAAGGATATGGGACCTGCGAATGCAGTCACACAGGCTGAAAGAATACTGGACAGAAGAATCAGAGCCACCCTGAACCGCAGTATGTTCACACCCATGTTCTGGGCGTACACTTCCCCCATCTGGTAAGCTCCAATCGGCTTTGCCATGAGAAAAACAAGAATCAGGGACAGGAAAACCACTGCCGTCATGACCCTTACATTCTCCCAGGAGGTACCTGAAAAGCTGCCCATGGACCAGTTGTGGAGGTTGACAATGTTGGCATCGTCAGCAAATGTCACCACAAAATCAGTTATAGCGGAACAGATATAGCTAATCATCACCCCGCAGATAACAAGCATGGACATCTTCTTCACCTTACCGGAAATCATCAGGACAAATCCCATGGAAATCATGGAGCCTGCAAAGGCAGCCAGAATCATCCCCGCCGATCCGATGGAGATTCCCCTTCCCAGCAAAACAATCATCACAAGGGATACCACCAGCTTTGCGCCGGATGAAATCCCCAGCACAAAAGGACCTGCTATGGGATTTGCAAAAAACGTCTGGAGCAGAAACCCCGATACGGACAGCGCGCCGCCCAGTATCACGGCCGATAAAATACGAGGAAGGCGTATATCCCATACAATACGGTATGAAGCGGCCTCCCCTGTCCTTCTGAACAGAATTTCACCTATTTCCTCCACTGACAGATGCACACTGCCGGAATTGATGTTCCAGATAAATAAAAAGCACATCATGACCGCCAGAAGGGCAAATGAAATACTGTTTTTTATATAAGTACCTTTTATCATTCAGACTACTCCTTATTTAACGCAGCCGGTGCATATACCTGAGGCCTTCCGGCTCCTCCTCTGTCAGTATACGGTGGATATCCAAAATCATATCCCCCAGGCCCATGGTCTCCTGAAACAGGCTTTTCTCCGTACACCACACATTTCCCTCCTTCACAGCCTTAAAATCAGCCAGGAGGCTGCTTTTCTCCAAAAGCTGGCTCAGATTGTCCAGCTCACCGTCTATGGTGCTGTTATATATAATATAATCCGCATCCCTGGCGGCGGCATAAAAGCTTTCCATCTGCATATTCATGGTGGACAGCGCGTTTTCATTTTCCGTAAGTCCCTGGGGCACATAGGTTCCTCCGGCCAGGCCTATCATTTCAGCCACATAATCCCCGGACTTCCTGACATTTACATAGCCGTTGGAACTGATATAGAAAAATGATACTGTTTTTCCGGTACTCTCCTGAGCCATGACAGGTTCCAGCTGCTTCACCTGTCCGGCAAAACAGCTGTTTGCCTGTTCCTCCCGGCCCAGCAGCACCCCATATAATTTAAGCCATTCCATCCTTCCAAGAGGATGGCGCTCGTAGCTGGAGCGCTCCACCAGAACCGGTATCCCCAGTCTCTCCAGCTGCTCCTTTACTTCCGGGGAATGGTAAATCATCGTGGATTCTACCGCCAGGTCACAGGACCCGGACAAAATCCGCTCATAGTCCGGCGCGTTGTATTTGCCCGCATAGAGCATCCTGCCATCTTCCATGGCTGACCTTGCCTCTTCTATGTACCAGCCGGAAGCATCTGTCCCTGACAGTGTAATCCGGTCTGTTCCATCCAGGCTGCAAAACAGGTCCATGGCCGAGGTCGCCGCCAGATAAATATTCTCCAGAGGCTGCTTTATGACCGCCACGTCACCCGGAAGGCCGGAAGGCTGTGATTTTCCTTCCGGCACCACCAGATAACGGCCGCTGTCCTTAATCGTTATCATTGCGTAACCGCCATCGTAATAGTCCACTGAAAACTGGTCCGCATAGAGAAGCTCCATACTGCCGGTTCTCTTTATGCCGCTCCAGCCTTCCGGAACCGGGGCAGGGGAGGAACCCAGGGACCGGTTATTCGCGACAGCCGGATCTGCCCCGGACCGCCCTACCGAGGAACAGCCTGTACACACTGCTGTCATAAGGATTACGGCGGCGGCAATTGCCATTAATCTCTTTATCCGTCTCATCATTCAGCCTTTTTAATTGTGGTTGAATCAAACACAAGGGTATATTCCACCTCATGAGGTTCGCTCATGGCAATGGTATCCGCTATGACCGGCATCTTTCGGTCAAATACACGGACCGGAATCTCAAACGAAGAATTACCCCCGGTACTTATCAGATCCAGCTTCTCCCCGTCAACCTTCATATAATCATAGTTGGAACTGCCCCATGTAATAACCGCAAATGCATTGCCGTCCTCAACCCTAAGCGCCGCCGGCGTCTCCACGGACGCCCGGCCTGAACCGCCCTCCAGCCTGACTGCCACCGTATATGAACCATCTTCCAGCTTAAGGCTCTTTGCCGTTGCCGCCTCACCGTCGGCAAAAGCCTCTGCCGGAAGGGAGCCGGAACAAAATACCAGCACACGGTCATACCATGTTTCCTTTTTCCTGCTGAAGGCGCTGCAGTTAATTTCCTTGTCCAGCGCTTCCACCGGTACCCTGAAGGTGTGCTCTCCATCTGCATTCTCCACAAATGGAATAAAATCCGCCTCAGAAGCCTGCTCCGCCTCAGCCCCGGTTCCCATATACAGTTTCAGATAACCGGTCCCGCTCATGGTCATAACCGCGCTCATAGCGCCATCCTGCACCGTAAGTTCACACTCCGTAATCCGGAACATGCCGGAGCTGGAGTCCACCCTGACCTCATAGACCCCATCCTTCAGCGCATCCGCCGAAACCGGCTCCATTCCGTCTTTCACCGCATCCCCGCGGCTGCCTGACTCCTGGTTTTGGGTGTTTTTTGCCAAAGGGGCATCATCATATGCCCCTTCGGCCAGTTCCGCTTTGGCCAGTTCCTCTCGGGCCAGTTCCCCCACAGAAGATTTTGCGGCGGCACTGGTATCAGCAACAGCCGGCGTCTTTCCTCCGCAGCCCGAAAGGTTCCCTGCGCACAGCCCTATGGCGGCCAGGAGGGCACAGAGCTTCATTTTCATGTATTTTACTTCCAATATTCCCACCTCTAAAAGGGCGATCAGCAAATTGCCCCGACCGCCCGTTTATCCTTATGATTTATTTTGTCAGGCTGTCAACCGCTGCCTGAGCATGTTCTACAAAAAGCTGCTGGATGGCTTCCAGCTGGCCGAGTCCGCTTACAAGGCATGTCACTTCATAGCCCGCATCCTCGAACGCAGTCTTCCATGAACCCTCTTCGTCTCCTGCCATGTCATTGTTGGCATGGTCGCCCGCCACGATCATAAGCGGCGCCAGTACTACCTTTTTGCAGCTTCCTTCCTTCACCGCTTCCAGGACATCATCCAGGCCCGGCGCTGCCTCAACAGTACCCACATAGTAATTCTTATAACCTGCCTCTGCAAGCATATGCTGCATTGTTGCATATACCTGGTTGGACTCGGCCTCTGTGCCGTGTCCCATAAAGCAGATAGCTGTCTCACCGTCATCATACCGGGCAGTTGCCTCTGTGACGGCCTTCATGACTGCCCTGAAATCATCCTCTGTGGTGAGAAGCGGCTTTCCGATTGCCACCTTGTCAAATGCGTCAGAGTACTCCGCCGCCTCATTGACCAAATCCGTGTACTCAAGTCCGTTCATCAGATGGGTGGGCTGAATCACAAGATTTCTGACACCGTTCTTTTCCGCGCGTTCAAGGGCCTCGCCTACATTGTCAATGGCGACATTATCCCTGGATTTTACATGGTCAATGATAATCTGGCTGGTGAATCCTCTCCTGACTGCGAAATCCGGAAATGCCTTCTCAACAGCGTCCTCAATGGCACCAATGGTCAGACGTCTGCTGTCATTGTAGCTGGTGCCGAAGCTGACTACCAGAAGCTCATTTTCACCGATTCCATCCTGATTTCTGGCATTATCCTTTGAGGCATCGCCGGTATCGTAATTCTCCCCGTCAGACCCGGCTGCCGCTTCTGCGTCCGCCTCCGCGGCCTCTGCGGTTGTCTCCGGAGCTTTTTCTTCTGCCTCTTCGGTCTGCTCTGCAGCAGTCACTTTCTCAGGCTCCTTGGCCGTATCTGAAACGTTTTCCTTCTGCCCGCCGGAACAGCCAGCTGCATTCACTGTTGTCAGAGCGGCTGCCGCAAATAATACTGCCAGTTTTTTCATCTTCATCTTCTCTTTCCTCCTTGTTTTAAAACACCGTATCGGTTAAAGCAAGGCAGAGGAATACGCAGCCTGTATCTGATAAATCCCAAACGGCAGATCACACCTGCATAAGCGTATTCCGGAAGTTTTCTGCGGATATGCGTTTTTCCGCAGATATGTAATACACAGCGTATCCGTGCCCGGATGGAATCAGCTTCCGTCCGGGCACAGTTTCCCCTGCGTAAAAATCCGTTACCGTCTGAGTCAGAAATCCGCGGCTGAAACACCGTAAATCGGTACAACCAATTACTCGTGATTTGGAAAATTATTCCTGTACCAACAACTGGCAGGTTTCCTGACTCGTATCTCAACACCCATGGCGGCCTTCCCAATTCAAACTGAATCAGTGACTGTCCTTGACATAAACCATGGGCTCCTTACTTACAGTGACGAGATCGTACAGGCTTTTCACCTGTTTCCCTATTATCCCCAGTCTGCCAAAGACAGACAGCGGCACCAGATGTTCTTAACTCGATATGCTTTATCCTACCACTTAATGTAAAAAAAAGCAATAAAATCAGTCATTATCCGGGAGCAGCTTCACTGTCACCATAATGTGTTTCAGAAACTCTCCTTCCTCCAGACTGATATCCTCCACATGGGTCTGGGGAGGAAACTCAAAGGTTTTCTCCTCAATCTCCAGATAGAGCCAGTTGTAGGCCGCTTCCCTGGCATGCTCCACAGCATCCTCCAGGTCCGGTCCGTCTGCCTCGCAGCACTGCAGATCCGGAAATGTTACATGGTAGCCTTTATCGTTTTTATGAGGCGTAAATACCGCCGGGTACGTAAATGTCATTTTTTTCTTCCTCCAGTATTCATAATAAAGCATACTTATTATATACTGAATTTTCATTCTGTACAATCTCAGACTGGTTTTGAAGAGCTGTAATTTTTTGGAGTGGTTTATTTGGAAATGGTTTTTACACTTTATATATCTCAATTCTTCGATATAAAGCTATCCCGGGCATTTCCCATACCTTCGATGATATCGTGAACAGATACACCCGGATTCCGGTAGCGGACCCTCTTCTGTGTTGCATGTTTCCACTGGATGGCCTGTTGGGGGCAGCAGTTAATACACGCGACGCAGTGTTCGCAGCGGTGCTGAAATTCCGGTTTTTCATTTTTCAGTACAATATTCCGGCTGGGGCAGATCCTCTGGCAAATACCGCAGCGGACACAAGTATCATCCACATGAAATCCTGTGTCTCTGTTCAGTTTATAATCCGTATAAAGCTTATAAAACATTCTGTCCCAGACATGGAACCCAAATGGTCCGTTGCGCCTGGCTGCAATCACTTCTGCCGAAGCCCTTTCAGCCATCTCATCAGCTTCCCTGAGTTTCCTGTCCGCCGAACGTGTCTTGGGATTATACTCCTCTATAAAATTCGCTACAGACGGAATCGTTATTCCATAATCAAGATGAAGCCCCTTTTTCTTAAGAAGTGCGTCCAAATGCCCCAATACACCTCCGGCAAGCCCTCCGCAGGTTGCGGCTGCAAACACATATGGGTTATCTGCCTCAACTTTCATTTCATCCACAAACTCTGCCACGGTTCTGGGAACGCCCCAGAAATATGTGGGAAAAACCAGGCCAATTTGCCGGCTGCCGCATTTTGTCCCCTTATATTTTGACATGGGAAGCAGCAGCCCATCCATCCTTTCCGCCATGATGTTCGCAATACGCAGACTATTGCCGGTTGCTGAAAAATAATATATCACGGATTCCATATCTTTTTCCCCTCCTGTTGGTTATACGCTGATTATAGACATGATGCATCAAAAAGAAAAGTACCCAAAATTTTTGTGGTACATTGTCTAACGATACTGTTGGTGTTATAATCACTCTGCATACTCAACAATATTCCTGATGCAGCAGCCGGAATATTGATAAAAACCAATACTATAAGCACGCAGCAGGGGGGAGTCACCGTGAAAACAGAAAAGTCAGTTCCGGAACGATGTGAAATCATACAGAAGGTTCAGAGAGTCCTTGGAGGGAAGTGGAAAATTGAAATCCTGTACTATATTGGTTTCCAGGATATACACAGATTTGGAGCGCTGCGCCGTCATATAGGCGGCATATCAGAATCATCCCTGATTAATCAGCTCCGTTCTCTTGAAGAAGACGGCTTTATCAGCCGTCATGACTATAAAGAGCTTCCTCCCAGGGTGGAATATTCCCTGACAGACCTGGGACAGAGCTTCATGCCCATAATGGAACACATAAAGGATTGGGGGGAGACTCACCTTTTGCCCTTATCCTCATCCAGATAGTCTCTTTATCCGCATTTTGAACAAATGCAGTCCCTACGCTCTCTACCTGCTGGTCATGGTCCGGTCAGAAAAGTATAGGTAAAATAGTTGGTAAAATACAGAATAAAAGTCATTCCTGTTCATATCTTATTCATACCTTGATGATATATTTAATTTATAAAGCGTAATGCTTTTCATACAACTTTTCTCATACAAAATGAGCCGGCAGGAAGCTGCCGGCCCATTTGTGTTACCAAACCTGCTTTCTCACCCCCCCGTCATCGTCCCCAGCCCAATCCCAAAACAGGGCTTTTCAGGAACATTTCTTTACCTTCAAAGCGCCGTCCCCTTCTCAGGTATAAACAGACCTTCCATATCCACCCCTTCATGCTTCAGCAGCCATATCTTTTTATCAACGCCACCGGCGTATCCGGTCAGACTTCCGGTTGTACCCACCACTCTGTGGCACGGTATGATAATGGAAACAGGATTATGGCCCACTGCTCCGCCCACTGCCTGGGCTGACATGGTTACCCTGTTCATCCTCTCCGCCATCTTCTTTGCAATATCGCCGTACGTAGTGAGCTGTCCATAGGGGATCTGACAGAGGATTTCCCATACACCCTGCCTGAATTCTCCTCCCAGGGGAGCCAGCAAAAGCTCTGAGGGCTCAGGCTTCTTTCCCGCAAAATAGCGGTCCAGCCAGTCCTTTGTATCTTTAAAAATCCCAAGTTCCGGAGCCTCCGTCATCTCTTCTTTAACAGTACCGGCAAAATATTTCTGTCCTTCCAGCCACAGCCCAACCAGTCTTTCGCCGTCGGCAGCCAGCTTAATCCTGCCAACCGGCGATACATAATCTGTTGTATAATACATACCATTTCCCTCCCCAATCCTTTGATTGCACAGCGAATCTGGATACGCTCCTCCCTGTTCTGCTCTGAGCAGGAACACACCTTTACCCCAGCAGCGCTCTCACCATATCCCCGTCAAACACCACCGCAGCCACATTGTCCACTTCTATCTGGTAAAGGGCGTTGGCGGCCATATGCTCCGCGGCCTGTTCCAGATCCCGGATGCCTGTGGTGTCCGCGTATTTTTCAATGACAGCGTCAAGCGCATCTTCTGTCACCACACACTCATTTTCATGCAGCCCCATGCGCTTTAATACCTTTGGCATGGCATACTTTGAAAATATAATTTTCTTCTCCTCCGGCGTATAATCCGGAATATCAATCACCGCAAAACGCGACATGAGAGGCGCGCTGATTTGGCTCTTATCGTTGGCAGTGGCAATGGGATACACGCCGCCGGTGGGTATCATACACTCTATGTAATTGTCCGTAAATCCCAGATTGTCCAGGAGGGTCAGCAGCACATCGGCGGGATTGCCGTTTCCTTTTCCCGATGACGCCTTGTCCAGTTCGTTGATGATAAAGACAAGATTGGATTCTCCCGCCATGGAAAATGCTTCCATGATGATTCCGGGTTTTGCATTGGAATAAATGCGGGAACTGCCGGTGAGCTGTTCCGAGTCATTGATAGAGCTCATATCCAGGGTTGTCCACGGAAGCTTTAATATCCTGGCTACCGCATAGGCAATCTGTGACTTTCCGGTACCTGCCGGGCCAACCAGCAGCATGCCGTATGCAGGAAGCGTATGGGTGCGGTTAATCTGTATGATGGTCTCTATGATTCTCTGCTTGACCCGTTCCATGCCGTACAGTTCCTCATCCAGAATCCTGCGGGCCTCCACGGGATCAATGGATTCAAAATAGTGATTCTTCCACTGAATGTTCATCATGATGGAAAGGGCGCGCTGGGCATGGCGCCTCTCCTCCGGAGTCACTTCATGGGAGCGGGCCACCGCCAGGTTCCTGCGGGCCCAAATCCGTATATTGTCCGGCAGCGTCCTGCCGGCGCAGTTCATGAAATCAGTAAGGCTCTGAATACTGGTCAGCTTCATGTCGTCCCCGATTTCCTCCTGGTCCTCCTCTGCCAGTTCTGTCTCCGGCGCGCTGCTTGCCAGCAGCCTTTCAATCATAAACTGGAGAAAACCGTCCTCCGCAGACAGCTTGGTCCCTCCTCCAAAGGCCACCTCCCGAATCTTATAGACCGCGTATCCGTCCCCGCGGTTCTGACCGGACAATCGGACACTGATATGGTTTTCCCCCAGCCAGCGCAGCAGGCTGGTAAAACGGGCGTCAACCTGCAGGATATCCGCGCTGACAGTCCCGTCCTCCTCCTTGAACTCGAAAGCGGTCCGCTTGGCCTGGTTGGTGAAAACGCCGCAGGAATGGTGTTTCCAGGCCCGGCTGCTGTTATCCAGAATAAGCATGGGCTTCTCCGGAGAAGCCGCCGGCTCATTGGAGCAATATACCGTGTAAGTGCACTGTGGCTCTTCTTCCTTTTTGGGTGTGTCGCTAAAATCAAATACTGGCATAAAAATCCTCCCTGATATTGAAAGAGAGAGTCATAACACCTCTGTGCCATATACTCTCTCTTTGTGGCTGAATTCGTGTATATCCACTGGAAAAGCACGTTTTTTCTAGCCTTATTATATGTAAATCCCTTTTTTATGTCAATAGATGATTGCGGCGTTTTCCCAGGGATTTCCCCCGGGAACCTTCTGCGGATGTGTTTCCTCCGCTGTCCGGCATTTCCTCCTGTACGGCAACCCTGCAAGCCAGACGCTGCGCCATGGCAACGGATGTCAGCGTCACATAAATCTCCAGGGCGCTGCTGATGATTCCGGCCACCGCCAAAAGGATTACGGACACCCCCACAATGGCTCCCCATCCATACAGAAACGGCCTGTATGCTCCTGGCTCTGTCTGATACCTGGTCCGGATTATCCAAAGCAGGTACAAAAGCACCAGCACCGCGGATAAAAATGCAAATACGATATGCAGTACAGATTTGAGGGGCAATTCCTCCGGAAGGTAGGGCGTCGTAATGGCACAGAACAACAGTACCAGTGCAGCCGGAATTAATCTGGCGCAGATTGGGTGCAGCGCTGCACGGGATTTTATATTCCGGTGTATCATATAAAAATAACTTCCCACCAGAACTCCCCACAGGAAAAATGACTTTTTCCTGTCAAAAAAATTGCCGATAACCGAAAAATTGGTGGTAAACCAATTATATCCTCTTGTAAATAAAACCGTGTATACGGGAATTAAAAAGTAAGCCCAGAATTTCATTCTTTGTCCAGTCCGTTTCTTTTGTTTTCTACAAGTATAGCAGACTGTGTAACATTTATATTTAAAAAACTCTGACTTCTTTCTAAACAATTGATAAATATTTTACGGCCACCCTGGAAACAACGTAAACAGAATAACTGCCACTGCTGTACAGATAGCCGGCGTCACCACCGAAAGGCAGAAAATCGGAATGTAAGCACTCTTATGTGATTCACCGCACAACCCGATGGATGTATTAACCGAACCGCTGTGGGGAAGCGAATCCAGGGAGGAGGACGCTATGGCCATGACTCTTGCAATGGCGGCATAGGATACCCCCTGCATGGCCCCGAATATATCATAAAATATGGGGGTGATGATTCCCAGACCGCCTGACGCGGAACCGCAGAATCCTGCAAGCAGTGCTGTCCCGACAGAAACACCTACCAGGTAATTACCAGGGATATGTATGACTGCATCTACAAGCAATTCAAAGGCCGGGGTGGACTTTATGACTGTTCCGAATCCGACTATGGTACATATATTGAAGATCGCCACCGCTGCCTTGGGCACACTCTGGAATACAGCCTCTGTTAATTCTGCCCTGTCAAACCTCCGGTACATGAGTATAATGGTTGTGGCTATACCCATAAGCAGGGCATATTCAATAGGTATTATATTTTCTCCCGCCTTGTTTTTCAGGTTTATTGCTATTACAGTCACCAGCATGGGTATAAAAGATATAAGAGGACTGGGAAGACTTCCGCTCTTCTCATCTTTGTCATCATCCCTGGACGTAAATATTTCTCCGGCCTTTCTCGCGTTTTTTATCATCACTGAAAGCCAGAAGCTTCCTATCAGCAGCATTAAAATACTCGAAATAAAGCCAACAACTGTCCCGGCCATCAAATCCACCCCAAACCCCTGGGTTGGAATAATGTTCTGCACCTGCGGCGCCCCTGGAGCAATCATGGCAAATGTACAGGAGCCAAAATATAATGCTGCGGGCATTAACCGCCGCGGTATGTTATTTTCCCTGAAAATTGCCAGCGCAATGGGAAATGTGGCAAAAATTGAAATGATGGCTGTGACGCCTCCATAGCAGATAATACCTGTGGCTAAGGGTATGGCCAGATATGCCATGCTCTTAAATTTCCCAGTTACCCATTTGGCAATGGAAGTGGCTGCTCCGGACAATTCCATTGTGGTTCCTAATAAAGTTCCGCAGAAAAACACCAGGTAATAGGAACGGTAATAGTCGGCAAAACCAGTCATGTAATTTTCTGTGAGCGTCTTATATATGTTCATGTTACCGGATACAATCGCTATCAGGGATGCAATCATTACCGTTATGAACAGGTTGACTCCCCGCATCATCAAGAATATCAGTGTACAAAATGCTATTACTATCCCCACAAGACTTATATATGTTTCCATTTTCCCCTCCGCCATTAAATCATATTAAAAAATGCCTTTACTTCGTCCGGACTTGCAATCTCCCTGTCAACTTCGCGGGCCATCTCAGCCGCACGCTTAATTAATTCTTCGTTTTTCGGAGCGCCCAGTTCCTTATAGTGGTAATCCCCAATACCAATTGCCAGGCCTCCTCCATTTTTCAGTACATGCGGGGCCACATTCAGAAGATTCCCTCCCAGACAGTTTGCACTCCAGTAACATGGTTCATCGGGAAGCACGCTTCGCATAGCATCCACGCCGCTGACCGTACAGGGATGTCCTGTTATGTACTTGCCCTCTGTCAGATGAAACAGGAAATCCTGCCCTTTTCACAATTTCCCGGCACACAGTGCTGTCTTTCCCACCACTGTCGGTTACCATCAATGGGCTTCCATAGAGACGAAGTGACATTTCGGACGCCGTCTTTACCCTTTCGATTGCCTTTTTCTCTAAATCCATTCAGAAAAGAGTCAGATATCTTTTCCCGGCCGGAACCCTGCCTCCTTCTTTTTTGTTCTCCTGCAAGAGAAAAAGGATACCGGTTTCAACCAGTATCCCCTTGGGCAGCCACCTGTTTTATTGTATCGTTGTCCTTAAATGTTTCCTCACCTCCTCTCCGCAGAAAATAAAAAGCCTCTGGATTTTGACCAGAAGCTCTTTTTCATAAAATCACACCCGTTTAAAATTATTCATTGATTGCCTCAATACCGCGTCTCTTCAGTTCCTCCAACTGGTCCAACATCTTCTGGAGCAGCTCCGGATCATGGCCTTCCCATTCCGTCACTTCCCCGATGACACGTAATGCCTGACAGGTACGATACGATCTTGTCGGATTCCCTGGAAACTTTTTATCTGTGAGATTGGGATCGTTCTCGATGGCCCCCGTTGGCTCGACACAGTAAATGCGACCAGGTCCATTGCCTACGGCAAGTTCTGCTCCCCATATGGCAGCATCCAAGGTTGCGCTTAAATAAACATACTTTGCCACCTTTCGCTTGCCATAGTTAGATCTGTAGCCAGGTTCCAGTAAATCTCCCGGCTTCAGTTCTGCTTTCGTCCCATGATAAAACAGCCCTTCATCTATGACCTCCTTCTCCTGCGACATAACCTTTCCAGTTTCCATCGTTCCACCATCTGTCTTAATCATCTTGTTCCTCCATACCCTACGCTTGATTTTATAATCACAACTCTGTCTCTATTTCATCAGGATTGCCTGTGCCCCCGCGAACTCCTCTGGGGTAATAATATCTTTTTTTCTGCCATCTGATTCTGATTTGACTCTGCCGTCTTATATCCATACGGAACTTCTTTATCCGCCATTGTTTTTCCTCCCGATGGCCTGTTTTCTGCTACTACCTACTATATCATCCATATTTCATGAAAGCAACACACTGGTATCCTTCCATCTTCTCGATTTCTGCCTCCGACGATTCTCACACTGGCCACCATTATCAAAGCGCCGGCCCGGCCTGGAATCCCTGTTTGAATTCCTCTTCTGTCTTGATAAACAGATTTTCATTATTATCCCGGTCCCAGAACCCCACAAAGAGGTCGCTCCGCTCCAAGCGGATTGGGCATTCCATCAGCTGCTCTCCCCAGCCGATCTCTGTTATATCCTTCCACTCTGCCTTGAGCCCCTCCATTTCCCTGTCCGTCAGTTCTCCATAAGTCTTAACCGTCAGTATGCCCCAGAGCTCTCCTGCATACTCCGTCACCCCCGGTACCATGGAAGCGACTCTGCGTTTTAATACTTCATTATATATGGATTCCCCCAGTCCCCGGCTATCGTAGTCCGATAAGCTCTTGGTAATTATCTGTTCCACAATATCCTGATAGGATATGGCTTCTTCCCCACTCAGCATCTTCGGAAGGGAGGATTCCCGGTCATGCCAATAACCGGCTAAAGTCAGGGAATTATAAAGACAGAATTCCCGAAGCTCTCCCTCTGGCTGATTCATCGCATGTGATCGGTTGATAACAGATCCATAGAAGGTCCGATAAGGGCCTGCCCCATTTAACAATTCTAATCCATACTCCCAGAACCGGGCACAAGGCTCCAATTCCTTCGGTATTTGTACATGGTGAAGGTTTAATAAATAACGTGCATAGTCATCCGGCTTTATGATATCATCCGGCAATATCTCATAATCTGCATATTCCCGAATTGTCCGGCAAGTCTCATCGATGGTTCTGGGGGCTTCCGCCTCCAGGATGGCCAACAACTTTCTCTGTGACACTTCCATCCGGTCGGCCAGCTTCCAGATCTCCCATGCTACCTGGCTGAGTTCCCCAATGGAACTTAACGGAGGCAGGTATGCATCCAGATAGGAAAGTTTACTGGACACATAGTAGTCTGTCCTCTCTGCCAGATGGTCTAATCCCAGCCGTTTTCCTTCCTCCTCCAGCTCTGATTCCTTCATTGGCAGCCCGAATCGGTGTTTCTCATAGCGTCTTGTATTGGATGGTACACACACTTCAAAAATCATGCTTCCGTACCGTACTGCGTCAGGGTTTTCTTTCTGGCTCAGATCTGGTTCTGGTTTTTTCCTATGTAACAATCCATAGTCTGTCATAACTTCATTTGAAGTCTGGTTCAGCCTTCCAAAATACTCATAATCAAAATACTTCTCCAGCTCCAGCGGAAGGTGAAAGTTCATTTCCTTCATCTTATACAGGCCAAGCTGATACATGTTTGTGATATCATTCCTCCACTCATATTCATCCAGATGGTCAATCACTCCCATCACCTTCTCTATCGTATCTGGTTGCTCCATCTTCAGTGCCGCATTAAACAGAAGCCGTTCCCCATCCCTCCAGCCGTTGATCTTCTCTGCCAGGGAATTGAGTTGTTCAAGATGCCCTTCGGAAAAAACAGATTCCCCTCTCAGGTATTTCGCAAGTCCCGTAATCAATTTCATTTCTGCGACATCTCCGATAAATGGTACCATTATTGATGGATGCATCTGTCTGAGCTGCTCATACACCTGCCTGGACGCTTCCTCCGTGTCAGGCAGTTCCATCCACATTCCCTCGTCCCAGTTCTCTCGTTTCACCAATACTTCCATCCATATTTCTCATTATAAACAATATGATTGAATCGTAGTCTCACCGATATCAGGAAAGGACATGATCCGGAAGCGCATGGCTGTTCTGGATCTGGGCCTGCCTTTCCTCCAGACTCTGGAACATCTCCAAATATTCATTGACTGCATCCACCAGTTCTTTGCAGTCCTCTTCTATAATCTCAAAATTCCAGACCAGTTTTCCTTCTGAATGAATGAGTGCCGGAATGATAGCACTGCCATTCTTCTGCTTCTCCCCAATAACATCCATCATTAAAAAGATCATTTGATCCACCATTCCATTCGTGCGTTCAAACACAGATACTTTTAAATGAGGAAAAAACGCTCTCCCTGAATTGTTATGGAACTCAATCTTTCCCATCAGGCCATCCTCAATTCTCCCCATGCAGGTCCTGCCAAAAAATTTGGTTTCACGCATGGCAATCCTATTTTCAAACAACCGTTTCAATTCATCGATATGTCCCATCCGGCTATACCTCCTTCCTTCTTTCCCTTCGTTTAATACGCCATACCTCTTATTTCTTTTCATCAAAAAACGCTTGAGTCAATAAACCCAAGCGTCTTATGCTTACCAGTCAATATAAGCTCCACAGGCTGCAGCACTTTCTCTGCTCTCTTTTAACTGTCTTTTTTGATACCTCCTGTCTTTATTATCCCTGTAACCCCCTCTTTTGTGATTTCATCATTATGCTGTTCTGAAATAGAATAATAATTGTTTCGTTATCAATAATCCAAATTCGCTCTATATAAAGTGCGGCTATCTTATTATCAAAATCTTTGTGTTGTTCTATTTCAGTCCGTTTATATTTCACTGCTCCTTTGGGACAGTAAACTATCTCTTCACTGGTTTGCAGAAGCTGGGCCTGACTGCTTAATATCGCGATCAGTATCTCTCCAGTGGCATCCAATACGGTCCCGAGGATCCCTGGAATCTGGCCGCGCGGGAGGAGGAGACTCTGAAGGATTACTTATGGTCCAAGATTATTTACACCGATTTTTTTCCCAGAGACCGTGAAATTCTAGAATACATGCTGGAAAATCTGGATTCCAGAGGTTACATGACCGAAGATCCGGACGACATTTCTACAAGGTTTCAGACGGACCGTCCAAAAACCGCCAGGAGCTGAACATCCCCGACGCCAGCGGCCGCAAAGCCTACTGAGAACGGAAGCTCCTCCTCTGAATGGGAATCCGGTCAATCACCGAATCCATCAGCTCCTCCATATGGTAATTTTTTTCCGCAGAATAGTAAACCGGCCTCCCCACATCCACACCCGTGGCCTCCTTCACTGTTTTCCGGACCGATTCCGCCTGCGCCTCTAAATAGTCCTGCAGAACCGGGTCCGGCCTGTTGTTCCGTTCATCCCAGTGCCTTCCCTTCATAGCCGCGTCCGCCTGGTTGATGGCGATGAGGACGCGGTCCACGGGAAAATTGGGTGTGATGATCTCGTTCAGCAGCCGGTATGTAGTCCCCATGTCACGGTTTGACCCTTCTATGAGAACCAGCGCCATATCGATAAAGCCATAGTGACCCGAATCCATCATATAATCTTTGTACAGAAGGTCAATGATTTTTCTGGTGTGGATCTTGTCCCGCTCCACGCCGTCCCCCAGACCAGGGGTGTCCCACAGTCGGAAATAATCGTTCAGCAAATAGGACTCTGTCCCCGTGTTTTGCGGGGCCGCTCCGTATCCCACAGCCGCAACTTCCTTTTCAAACACCGCGTTCAGTGTAGACGATTTCCCCGCCCCGGTAACCCCGGTGACCATGACATCCAGCGGACGGAATCCGGCCATACCCATCCTCTGCTCCAGGTCATTGATTCTGTACATTTCTCTCATCATAAAATCCTCCTCTCCCTTCTTTAAAACCAGGACATCGGTCCAAAAGGTCCACGCCGCCTCGGCAGAAACACGTGGGGCAGTATGGCTTTTCCCACTTCTGCCAATCCTCCTGCGAGCTTTCCCAGGCCGCTGAAGACCTTTCTCCCCGTCTCGCCCAAGACTGATCCTGCATCCCCCCATGCGCTGCCCCATCTGCCCGCTGTTTCCACGATGGACTCCCAGAGAGATTTTCTGGTCTCCTCCACATAGTCAGACAGCCGGTCATCATGTTTCCACATCTCCGGATCCTCGTTCGTGTGATCCACATAAATCATGCGCTTCTCTTTCGGGGTGGCGCAGACCATATAGTACAGAAGCTTGGATAAGTTGTATGGCTTTGTCTGCGGCAGCCCTTCCTCTTTGTAACCGGCGCTGTAGTAGATGGGTTCCACATCCACGCCGGTTCCCTCCCTGATCCGCTCCCGGACAGACGCCACCTTTTCTTCCAGGTAACGTCTCAGAGGCTCCATCGGCTCATTGTTCTCATAATCCCAGTACCGTCCTTTCATTGCCGCATCCGCCTGATTGACGGCCACCAGGATTCTCTTTTCTTTCTCCTCTCCCAGATTTGGAATAATGACCTGGTTGATTAGCTCGTAGGACGTCCCTAAATCCTTGGTGCTGCCGTCTAAGATCACCAGAACCAGATCGATCAGGGCGTTTCCATGCGTATCCTTCTCTGCCAGCTTCCGGATAATATTTCTGGCATGACGCCTGTCCGCCTCCACGCCATCCCCCAGCCCCGGCGAATCCCATAAAATCAGGTTGTCCAACTCATACCGGCTGATCTCCATTGTCTCCGGACCCGCTCCTGTTCCCACTTTGGCTATTTCCGTCTGAAACAGGGCGTTGATCGTGGAACTCTTACCGCAGCCGGTAGCCCCGGTGATCATGATGTTGATCTGCTGCTCCCTCAGCTTCATAATGTTCTTCAGCAGTGAGCTTTTCTGCTCTTCACTGATATTGGAATTTATTACGTCTTTCTCCATACTTTCAAAAATATCGTTCTTATTCATTTTCGTTTCCTCCAGTTTAATTTTTTATCTTTTTTCCTATCTGCCCTTTAGTTTATCTGTTTTCATCTTTTTACCCGGATGCCAGGTGCGATGGTATCCTGTGTAACCGTTTCCGCCCTTTCTAAGAACAAGCCATACATCCAAGGGCCGGGCATAAATCCCTGATTGTCAGCGGCTGTGTAGGCTGGAACAGCTCGATGACGGCTTTCGCTTTCTTATGAAATTCCGGAAGGTTTCTGGACAGCCGGACCAGATTTCCTGTGTTGACCGCGTCCCACATCGCCGAATGTTTCCGCCCCTCTTCCTCGACATCCACACACTTTACCGCGTACTCCAGCCTCAGCTTTTTTGTGATTCCCAGCATCTCACCGAACTCTTTCTGGAAATCGATCCATTGATCTGCCAGCGTGCCGACGCTCCCGCACCCCTTTTCCCTTCCCTCTTTCACCAGCTGTCTCAAATCACTGTCGCTCCAGGAATAGATGTCGTACTCCTCATCTCCGGCCCACTCCAAGAAGCGCTCCATGGCTGTTTCAAAATTTTCCGCATTCTCCACGTCATTCTGGGTGATTCCCGTCAGTTTTGTGATTTTCTTTATCACTTCCCCTCTCTCCGGCCTGACGTAGCACTGGAACTGGTCCGTAACTCTAAATTCCTCGTCCATCTTCACGGCTCCGATTTCGATTACTTCATTTTTCAGAACATCCCTTCCCGTACCTGTCGGGTTCATTTCCAGATCAATCATGATGTGTGTCATCTTTCTTTCCTCCTTCTTCTTTTTCATCACTGCTTTGTTGTTTATGTCTGAATTATATGGTAAAATAGCACTGAAAAACAGCAACAAAGACGACACATCCCCCACACATTCCGACGGCGGTTCCGGCCTGTCTGACACATATCTGCTACAAAACAGATACGATTCCGGATACAGGGGATTCATTTGATAAAATACAGGGGGAACACTTCCATGGAAAACCAGAAACTGATATTTGAAATGTTGGGAAAGGAATGTCTGGCTATCTCAAAAGATACTCTCGCCGAATGGCTGAATGTCAGCCCCCAGAGCGTCGGGGCCTATCGATCTGGAAACAGGCACCCTTCCATCGGCGTGGATAAGCTCTATGAGTGCGTCTTTTACAGGATACTCACCGAGAGGAAAATCGCGGAGGCGGATCTTATGGGGCAGATGCTGAAGTATCTATCTAGGAAGGGCTATCCCGTGGACGGTCTGGCCAGGTACCAGAAACAGGGGTACGAATCCTTCGTTAAGGTTCTGCTGTCCACTGATATTCAGAATATCCAGGGACCGGAGGAGAGGCAGGACCCTCAGAAATACGCTTATGCTTCTGTTTCCGCCTCCGGCGGCGTTCCCACGCCCTTACATACCATTCCTGTATCCTTAAATACCTTATACCCACCCCTGTCAATCCGGTTTTTCGGCAGGGAAGCCCTGCTGGCCCTCATACGGGAGCATCTGGAACAACAGCGGGTCGCCATTCTACAAGGCATCGGGGGAATCGGAAAATCCTGCACTTCATTAAAATATATCGAGACATATTCTGGAAGATACAGCCAGATCCAGCATGTCTATTTTGACAGAAATATCCGGCGCACCATACTGAAGCTCTCCTTTCACAATCTGAACGAGGAGAATAAGAGCGATGAGGAGAAGTTCGATCTGCGGATCCGCCAGCTCTACAGCTACGGCAGCGACACCCTGCTGGTCATCGACAACATGGATATCCGCAGGGAGGATTTGGACGAGGACAACTATAAGGCTTTGAAACGGAGTAAAATCCACATACTGATCACCACCCGGTACGGCACTTTCGACTCCGATGAAAATATCATCCAGGTGGACAGGCTTTCGTCCGAGGACCAGATGATGCTGTTCCGTCACCATTATGGCAGAAAAATCTCCGAAAAAAATATTCCCGTGGTAGAAAAACTGTTCCGCCAGGTGGAGGGGCACACCCTGCTCATCGAACTGATTGCGAAAACCATGAAAAACAGCGACATGACCGCAGGCGAGATGCTGGATTTTCTGAAGGCCGGAACGTCGGAAGACTTATCGGACTTAGTCTCTGTGACGAAGGACCAGAGCAAGACCCAGTCTACCATGAACCAGTACGTCAGCTGTCTGTTTGACATCAGTTCTCTGGATGACGGGGAAAAACAGGCGCTGATGCTGATGTCCCTGGTCCCCCTGGACGGGCTCCAGCGCGTCCTCTTCAAGAAACTGGCCGGATATAAGGACAACAACCTGACCACGCTGCTGACCGCCAAGAGCTGGGTCATCGCAGAAAATCTGCAGGAGGACGAGGACAAACCGGTCCGGCTGAGGCTCCATCCCGTCATCTGGAAAGTAGTCATCGAAAAGATGGACCCGACCTTTGCCAGCTGCGAGCTATTTCTGAAACGCCTGCTCACACGGTTAAAGAATACAGACAAGGATAAAACCGACGTTGTAGACGACCTGTGCGGTCTGGCCCAGAGTCTCTCGGAAATCATCCAGTTCACCGACATCAGCCAGGTCAGCTACTTAAGCGATCTGGCCCAGGAGGTCTACAACTGCTGCCGCTATACCGTCTCCCTGGATATGTTTTTAAGGGCTTCCAGCCTCTTTCCAGGGGTAGAGCAGACCGCTGACCGCGACATTTTCTGCCATTCCCACATCCTGCTGTATTCAAGGATGGCGCAGCTGTACAGCCGCCTGGCCAATTACCAGGAGTCCATCAGCTGTTACCAGACAGCGATCCAGATGGAAGAACGGGAGTTCTGTAATGACAGTACCGATATCGCCAACCTCTACAACAGTCTCGCCTTCGTCTACCGGAAAAACTCGGATTACAAGGATTCTGCCGCGTACTACGAGAAAGCCAGGCATATACTGGAGAGTCTGCCGGACGCGGAGAAAAACCTGGTGCTGGCCACCACATACAATGACTTAGGGATCCTCAACATCAACCAGAACAACTACCCGGAAGCCATGGATTACTATGAGAGGGGCTTAAAGATCCGTCTGGCCAATCCGGACACGGACCCGCTGCTGCTGGCCTATTCCTACCACAACATCGGGACAGTCCATCAGCGGCAGCACCACGACAAGGCCGTGGATTTCCACAAAAAAGCGTTGAAGATCCGTCTGGACACACTGAGCGAAAACCACCCGGACGTCGCCGCATCCTACAACCAGATCGGCAACGATTATATAGAGCTGGGAAATTATGAGAAGGCATGGTATTATTACCAGAAGGCGCTGGAAATCCGCCGGAGCATCTTAGGGCGGCAGCACCCGGATGTGGCGTGGACTCTGTCCAGTATCGGAGAATGGTTCCTCCGTCAGGAAAAATATGAGGATGCCCTGAAATATTACATGGAAGTGATCGGGATCCGGAAGAATACGATAGGCGATCGGCACGCGTATACCGCCAAGGCGCTCTATAAGGCCGGGCTGATCTGCAGCAGGCTGGGGCGGCGCGAGGAGGCTCTGGATTACTTAAAAGAGGCGGAGGAAATCCAGGCACAGAAGGGGATCAGTAAAGAATTGAACGCGACGAGAATGGAGATCGGAGAAATCGAAAAAATGCAGGAATGATTTTCATGCCCGTAGAGAATACAGAGAGATACGTGGAAAAACGGCATTTGAAAGAGGGCTCCCCCAGGGCGTGTTTGAAAATTCATTCCCGTCTTCTGCACGCCCTACTTTGCGGGAAATTTTGCCCAAATTCACTTAACCCAGCCCGCTACGCCGCAGTGCAGAAATGCTGATTTTCATAGGCTGAAAGCTCTTGCGCCAGGAAATAAGTCTATGCCATGTACATGAAACGCTTTATAATCAATTCCTCGCTCTGACACGTGGGGAGCCGCCTGTTCCCATAGCCCTGCGTCGGAACTTAACAGAAATACAGCCGCTGCAAATCCAGGATCAGTCCGAAGTCCGGGAAACAGCCCACACCGTAACAAAAGCAGGAACCGCCTTTGGTGCTCCTCATTCCTGAAAAACCGTCGTTCTGCCTCACACCGGTTCTGGAGCTTCATCACCCGCACCAGAAAGGTCCCCTCCGGCAGTTCTGCGGCCAACAGCTGGAGCAGAGACTGATAAAATGCTTCGTTCTTCTCCACCGCCTCCGTTTTCTTTTCCTCCCACGGACAGTTGGCATCCTTTAAATCCCGCAGGGAATACCGGCTTCGGATGACTCCGCTTTTTCTTGGCCCAAAGCCCGGTATCCGCTGCATTTCGGCCTCCAGGGCCTCCATGGTTGTTCCCTTCATAAACCTTGCCGTCATGCTTATACTCCCTCTTTCTTTTCTGTTTTAGATCTTCTGGTTTCTCGGTTAGCTCTTTTGGAGGCTGGCGCATTGCACCGTCCGCTAATGATTGTAAATTAATATGTCTGCAGTTCAGGGCCTGCTACTATTTCCTCCTCCGCTATATCCCGGAAAAAAAGGTGTAACTCTTCTTCTGTCATGGAGATATTTTCATTTTCAATCAAATCATTCAGTTCTCCTATTTGCTGATATGCCTCAGCCAATTTCTTTACACCTTCCGCATTTTGGTAACCGCTGTACATGTGAGTGTATCCTTTTACCTCACAATCATATCGGCCACTTTTATGATTCCACACCATAGCAAGAGACAGCATCGCCTGGAATGTTTCACTTGAGCGAATACTCAGATTTTCGTTTGTTCCAACGGTGATCTGCTGGATACCTCCGGTTTTTTCAGCACTTATTGTTTTCACCCAACGCATCTTCTCAATTCCATTCATGCTATGTGTCCTTTTCAACTCTGCTTCCGGGCAAATAACAAACTCCTCACTGTCATTCCAAAGGTTAAGATATAGCTCTCCCTGATCTGTAGAAATTGTATGGAGTAGTATTCTATCCCCAAAATCACCGGTCAATTGTTTCTCCCACATATGAATGAGTGCCGTCTCTTCCTCCTTTGTGATTGTTTCGGTGGCTCTAATTTCCAAGACACTCCATAATTGATTATCCCATAGCTCGGCAGAGGGAATCATGGTTAAAACCTTTCTTTTCAGATTTTTCTGCTCTAAGTAAACAGTCAACCCATTTGCTCCCTCGTTTTCCAGATACTCACACTGTATCGCCTGCTGTATATCCTGCAAGTGATCACAGAGTCGTTCCATAGGCATTTGTTCATATTTATATTGTAGCCTCCCAACTTCATCCTTTTTATAGATATCTCCCGTCAACGGGCTAAATACCCGCAGCGCGGTTATTCCGTCTGATCCATACATAAATCAATCCTCCAAAGTTTTTAAGCCTTGATGCTATCCGAAAATCTGCCGTTCAAATTCATCAAGCCAGCTCATATCCGATTCCTGTCCATGGTAGCTCTCTGCTTCCAACGCGTAACCCATCTCCTTAAACTTATAATCTGCCTCATGGACCGTGTATTTTGCAAAACTCTCTACCTCTGCTTCGCTTATGTCATTGCAGCAGAAACTATATTTTGCAATGACTGCCTCATCCCCAAGGAACTCTATGCTTTCACTTTCCGGTATCATATAGTCGCCATTAATCCTTTTCAGGAATTCCACAATCCCTTCTTCAATTTCTGGTTGCAACAAACAATTAAACTCTCTGTTTTTAAATGTAATTTTAAATTTTACGTCTACATCATAGTCTCTTTCCTCATCAAGCTCTGCTCCCATTCTTTACCTCTATATGCTTTTTTCGTTTTAATGGTGTTGCTTTTAATCCATTTTTCGCTGCCAAATCCCATCATCCAATTTCAATTATATCACGTAAAAAGGCCAGCCAATTTTTCGTTGGCTGACCTTGAATTTTTTCCATATATCACTCAAATACCTTCCTGCATCTGTGGAAGGGGCAAAAAATCGGGTCCAAAAACGGCCATTTTTCGCCCTGTTTTTTACCCGATTTTCGCCTAAAAACCACTATATCTTGTGGTTTATGTCTCTACTTTTTCTCAAAGTCACAATTCTGCATCATTATCACCACCTCCACATTTGTTGAGTGAATAATAATGATGGCGGGAAGGTATACTCCTCCCCCAGCGGAAACGATATAATCAACTTTACTCATCACTTTGCTCTGCTTGATATTCTAATTCTAACAAATACTTATCGTAATCTGACATAAATAATCGATCCTGAACAATACGATATTTTTCAAACTCTGTCTCTGCATGAAGCTTGGCCTGTTCTGCACTGACTTTTCCCGGTCCCATAAGTAATTCGTTCCCATTAAACTCCAGAAATCCGTCAAGACGCTTAGCCCAGTCTTCCACACTCATCAGTATTCTTCGTTCCGCCTGTAACTCCGCATAGTCAAGATACAGTGAAACGATTCTTTCCAAATAGGCCATTTCCTTTTCGCTCGGGTAGTTCTTAGCAACAATGACATCTGCTTTGGCGATTTGACCAGCCCATTTGCGGAATCTTACGGCACAGCCGTTGTTAACTTTAAAACCTACTGCAATAATTGCCTGTAAGTTATAATGCTCCGTACTGTAGGATTTACCATCCGAGGCAGTTATTAAGTATTTCTTAATAACTGATTCCTCTATCAATTCATTATCCTCAAATATTCTTTTAAGATGCTGATTTATTGCGGGTACAGTAACATCATATAAGGTTGCCAACATTTTCTGCGTCAGCCAAACGTTCTCGTCCTCATAACGCATATCAAAACTATCTGCACTGTTACCAGTAGATTCTACATAGGTTAAATATTCTGTAGCCAAACTGAGTATCGTAATCTCTTTTTTCTAGTTCGCCATATTTTCATACTAGATTATTCAGATTGAGTCTTACTACACCATAAATCAAGACAGTCATTCTAATGTTTCGATTCTATGAGATCCTGTAAAACAAATATACTTTGTACAATTTACTTACCCAGATTTCCTTCCAAAATAAAGAGTTTTATTTGAAGCTCCCCCCTCTTTAAAATACCAATCACTTATTTCATACGAGACAATAGCCAGACCGCTTCATCAAATAATTCTTTGCAATACTTACTTCCGATTTTAAGACTTTACCATCTGGAAGATTTTTCTATGAAGTTAATGCCATATGTTCTTGTCTGTGATCCGCTCTACTATAAGTGATTTCAGTAGCTGTCTGCTGTGAAATCGTTTAATGCATTTTATCTGTATTAGTTTTATCTGTCATAACAAAGTAAATC
>SKEV01000110.1_pt1 | contig 68827 bp, 55 predicted proteins | sample 4819531 | NCBI WGS metagenome assembly SKEV01 (sample SAMN11008800, study PRJNA524170) | human gut metagenome | biome: Human fecal sample; material: Feces; isolation source: fecal sample from pouch patient p9, p28 | host: Homo sapiens | place: Israel: Tel-Aviv | collected 2016-08-01 | reverse complement strand
ATCATACCGATTATGCCAACAATACTTACCTCTATTTTCATACTGATTTGTGTGTATACAGGTAGTAAAAATATTATTTTTCCTAAACAAGTTCAATATTCAATAACAAGTATATGGATAGGTGGAAGTTTTGTATTCGCATCATTTTCACCATTTAGGAAAATGAAAAGGGAAATATTTCCGTGCACAGAATTTAGAATAGGGCAAAATGAACTTATTGAGGAAAGGAATGCAACAAAAAGGAATTTTATAGTAGGATCAGTTATTATAGGTACGATTCTAGGAGTCATAGGTAATTATATAAGTGATATCCTGTTTTAAGATAGTTTAATAGCAAGAAATTCATTTTTACTAACAATTTTATCATTAATACTTCGCAGACCGAGCAGCGGAGCAGATGGTAAAAGTCATAAACTTTAAGGCCGCCGGCAGGCAGGAAAAACAGAGAAAATCAGGTTGAAAACGAACAAAATTACTACACCATTTGCCCGTGAATTTGCGTAGATTTATAAAGATTAGCGTAGGTTTTGGGCAAAATACGAAAAATGAAAAAAGCGCCGGAAAGCCCGTAATATCAAGGTTTGAAGGCTTATGAAGGGATATAAACAAGATGATAAAAATATTATTTATTTGCCACGGCAACATCTGCCGCAGCCCCATGGCCCTCTACTATTTCCGCAGCCTGCTAAAGGAAAGAGGCCTGTCCGGCATAATTCAGGCAGATTCCGCTGCTACCTCCACCGAGGAAATCGGTAATCCTGTACACCACGGAACCCACGCCAAATTAAAGCAGGCCGGCATTCCCTGCGAGGGGCACCGGGCAAAGCAGATGACGAAGGCAGATTATAAATCTTTTGATTACCTGATTGGCATGGACAGCTGGAATATCCGCAACATGCAGCGTATTGCAGGCGGTGATCCGGACCACAAGATTTTTAAGCTTATGGAATTCACCGGTTCCGGAAGGGATGTGGCCGACCCTTGGTACACGGGTGACTTCGACACCACCTGGTCCGACGTGACAGAGGGCTGCGCTGCGCTGCTGGATTATATATCAGAGCGTCTTTAAACATTACTCTGCCTTCCTTACTGACAGCTTATACGGTTGCCCCGTTTGTCTCTATGACACGGCGGTACCAGTGAAAGCTGTCTTTTTTTATACGCTTAAGGCTGCCTGTCTCATGCTCGCTCCTGTCCACATACAAAAATCCGTACCGCTTTCTAAAGCCTTCATGGGAACTGAGCAAATCCATAAAGGACCAGGGCGAATACCCCATTAGCTCCACGCCGTCATCCAGCGCCTGTCTGCATGCCTGGATGTGCCTTCTCAGATAGTCAATTCTGTAACTGTCATGCACCTTTCCATTTTCAGTAAGGATATCGGCTGCCCCCAGACCATTTTCTGTTATGAGAAGGGGAAGCCGGTATTTCTGGTAATAACGGTTCAACACAATCCGAAGGCCCATTGGATCAATCTGCGCCCCATACTCTGTCGAAACCAGATGAGGATTTTTCACATGGGAAAAGTATCCATACTGGTCAAAATCCACCTCATTGCCCGGAAAGCATCGTTCCCCTACAGGATGAATCTCATCTGCCGGAAGATACCTGACGCAAAGTGTCCTGTAATAGTTGACAGCAATGTAATCAGAAGCGCCCCATTTGAGTATCTCCTCATCCCCATCCTCCGCGGACGGCATAATATTACGCTCTTTAAGATACCGCCTGTAGTATCCCGGATATCTGCCATATTGATGCATGTCCAGACAGTATTCCGCCTTAAACCAATCATTGTTCGCCGCAGCCCACACATCCTCCGGACAGGGTGTTTCCGGATAGGTACAGCAGGACGACACAGCCGGTCCTATCTTTCCTCCGGAAACCAGCTCATGGCATGCCTTTACGGCCAGGGCATGGGCCAGAAACATATGATAATCCATCTGGGCCCTGAGCCGGTCTGCCTCCCATTTATCCGCGGCATCAATATTCATCCTCTCATCCACACGCACCATCAGGTTCTGTTCATTGTGGACCTGCCAGTATTTAACCCGGTCGCCAAAAGCCCTGAAGCATATCCTGGCATACCGTTCAAAGGCCAGGACACACCGGCGTGATTCCCAGCCATTGTATTTTTCCGCCAACGCGTAGGGCAGGTCAAAATGGTACAGGGTGACAAAGGGCTGGATTCCCCTTGACAGCAAGCAGTCAATGATTCTGTCATAGAATTTAATCCCCTCCTCATGGACAGCTCCATCGCCATCCGGTATAATTCTGGCCCACGCAATGGAGAACCTGTACATTTTAAGCCCAAGCTCTGCCATGTAATCAATGTCCTCCTTCCAGTGATGATAGAAGTCACTGGCCACCTTAGTATCTGCCTGTATATGGGATCGTTTAAAAGAATTGAAATCTGCCACTGTCATCCCTTTTCCTCCCAGGTTCCATCCCCCCTCAATCTGAAATGCGGATGATGAAGCCCCCCACAAAAAACCTTCCGGAAATTCTGTCGTTTTCTGATGCATTGTTTCCCTCCTGCAGTTAATTCCTTTCCCATGATGTTTCCTCTGGTTCCTGGTCCATATCCTCAAATCCCAGCAGCATTGTCAAAATGGCAGATCCGAAGAATGATATACCGATACCGGCCAGATAAAAGAGGAATTTTTTCATTCCAAAAGCAGCATAGGTTGCCAGTGTAAGAATACCGTTATTTGCAAAAGCATCCCCGTACACGCCTCCCGCCCCCATGACAGCCCCTCCTGCGGCTCCACATATAACCGCGTAAATCATAGGACGTTTAAGCCGCAGGTTACACCCATAGATGGCCGGCTCTGTTATGCCGCAGACAGAGGCTGCCACTGATGCCGATGCCGCCACTGCTTTTAGCTCCCTGCTTCTGGTCCGCATCATAACTCCCAGGGCAGCCCCGCCCTGAGAAAAATTCGCAGCCCCTGCAAATGCAAGCAGGTTTTGCCGGCCGTTCAGTGCCACATCCTGGATTCCAATGGGTACCAAGGCTCTGTGGGCTCCAAAAATAACAAACACACACCACATGCCTCCAATGAAACCGCCGCACAAAACAGGGCTTATTCCCATAAGGCCTGTGTAGATAAAATGAATTATATTTCCCAGATAAATTCCCACCGGCCCAAACACCATAAATACCGCAGGCACCATTACCAGCAGGGAGAGCCCCGGTACCAGAATAATTTTCAGGACCTCCGGTATCACCCGCTCCAGAAACCGCTGTACATAAGCCAGGATAAACACACCTATTATAATAGGAATGACTGATGATGTGTAATTGGCCCTGGTCAATGCCACTCCCAGCATACGGATACGTTCCTCTCCCGCCATGAGACTGATAATAGAGGGGTAACACATGGTTCCCCCCAGAGCCATGGCCACAAATTCATTGGCCCCAAACACCCTGGCGCTGGTATAGGCCAGGATGATTGGCATAAAATAGAAAATCGCATCCGTGGCAGCCAGCAGGATTACGTAGGTATGGTTCCCTGTAATATCAATGCCCTGATTGGATGCCAGCATCCTGGCTATGGTCAGGAATCCTTTCAAAAGGCCGGATGCAGCAATGGCAGGTACCATAGGCGTAAACATGGAGGAAACCGTCTGAATCATTCTGTTTCCCAAATGATTTCCCGGTGTGTTTTTCTCTCTGTCCTTACTGTCCCTATGATAAACCTTTTCTCTTTTTTCACCTGCTTTTCTTTCTGTGCCGGGCATTTCCTTCAGCAGGTCATATATCCGGCCCACCTTTGTCCCCATGACAACCTGGAACTGGCCGCTGCTTTCCACAACCGCTATCACACCTTCTATCCGCTCTATCTTACCGCGCTCTGCCTTTTCCGGATCCCTTAATTCAAACCGGAGTCTGGTAAAACAGTGTGTCATCTCCCTGATATTCTCTGCCCCGCCTATGTGAAACAAAATCTCGTTAGCTGTTTCTTGATAATTCATCCCCTGCTCCTTCCAAGATTCCACAATCTCTTCCATATTTATAATATGGCTGTCAGAAGCGTATTTCATCCAGCTAATTCTGACGAGATTTTTCCTCCAGAAATGCATGGACCTCCAGAGATGCACCATCTGTTTTAAGTGTTATGGCTCCCTTTTTACCAGTTTCCAGAACCACAATCCCCTGCCTCCTGAAACGCTCCATTGTCTCCGGCGACGGATGCCCATAAGAATTTTCCTTTCCATAGGAAACCACAGCTAATTGAATCCTCAATCGGTCCAGAAATACCTCCGATGAAGATGTCCTGGAACCATGATGGGCAGTTTTCAATATCTGTACATGATTCAAATGTATATCCTGCAGGGTCCCCTCCTGTTCTGCCAGTCTGACCAGGCTGCTCTCCTGTCCTTCCCCCATATCACCTGTAAACAACATATGAAATCCCTTATAATCCCCGCACAAAACCAGAGAATGGCTGTTTCGGTCCTTGCCGCCAAAATCTTCACCGGCATACAGACAGGTAAGCGCCAGCTCCCCTGTTTCCACCCAGTCTCCGGTTTTCATATAAACCACATCTGCCCCTTCTCTCCTGGCCAGTGCAGTCAGATTTTCATATACCTCCTCCCCCTTTCCCATCACCGGCAGCACCAGGGTACCTATCCCTATGTCCTTTGACTCCTCCAGCAGGTACATAAGACCGTTTATATGGTCGCTGTCTCCATGGCTTACCACCGCGTAATCAATCCATGATATTCCCCGGCTTTTTAAATATGGCTCCAGCACAATATCCCCCAGTTTTTTCTGGCTGCTGCTGCCTCCATCTATGAGCACCGCCCTCTTGCCAGTCCTGAGCAGCAGGCCGTCCCCTTGTCCCACATCCAGACAAACAACTTCCAGTCCTTTTACGGGACGCGGGACCAAAGCCGCAAAACTAAGAGCATAAATCCCAAAGAAATACATTAAAATCATTGGTTTACAACTGATGGAGGATACACGTGTACGAAAATGGCTTTCTGCCAGATGATCGTTGCACCTTGCAGGAGATTTTGCCCGAATAAAGGCGCTCCGGCCCCTGATACAAAACAGCACAACTGCTGTTCCCATTCCGTGTATGCCAAAATACATTACCAGACTGCCCGGCGACGGACGCCCTAGCACCAGACTGTATCCGGGCAGCCCTTCCGCAAATTCGCACAGCAGCTCATAAAACCTCAAAATATAATGTCCGGCTCCCACTGCTGCCACCCCTCCCTGAATCCAGAAGCTTCCCAGCACAATCCCCAGAATACCCGAATACATTAAGATAGAAACAAGAGGTATAACCAGAAGATTTAAAAAAATGCCGTAAAGCGGATGCTGAAAATAGTGGTACAGCACAATGGGCGTAAGTACGATTTGTACGCTCAAGCTGATAAGAAGGGTCTTTTCCCACGCCCGCTCCAATTCAAGGAATGACTGCATCCATCCTCCCAATCCGCTGATCGCCAGAACTGCCCCAAAGGACAATTCAAATCCGCTGTGGTACAGCAGATAGGGCTGTCTGTACAAGAGAATTAAGGCTGCCGCTCCCAACGCCGACAGGGTGTCGTAGCTTCTTCCTTTAACCGCCGCCAGCCACAGGCATACTATCATGATAACTGCCCTTATGGCGGAGCCGGAACTGCCTGTCATTATTCCATAGCTGATAACAAGAACAGCAGATATCATCCCGGCCTTGCCATATCCGGCTCCGGCCCGGCGAATCATCAGGTAAATCCCTCCGCCGATAATAGCCAGATGCTGTCCGCTGACAGCCAGAAGATGTGAAATTCCGTTGCGCTGGTACATATCCCGCATCTCCGGATTCATATCAGATGTATCTCCCAGAAGCACGGCTTTAAATACAGCCACATCCTCCGGCATGCATATCTTTTCAAGTACACCGGCACATTGCATCCGAAACTCTGCGATTCCCTTGTAATAAGGGATTGCCTCTCCTCCCGCCACTGCCAGGTTCTCCCCGTACAGCCTGCATGCAATTCCCTTTGTTCGGTAATAGGTCCTGAAATCAAATTCCCCGGGATTTCCCGGACCTTCCACCGGAGCCAGCTTGCCTCTCACCTGTACTTTTACCCCCACGGCCAGCTCTCCCCCTGAGTCAGAGTCATTCTTCTCCGTTGTCCTGTTCTCCGCATACACCACCATCCTCCTGAACTTCCCAGTCCTCCTTCCCGCCTCAGCCGTCACCTCCTCCAACACAAGTGTAACCGTATCTTCCTTTTGTTCCGCTTTTTTTATTACTCCTCTTACCAGTATCCGGGCGCCGGCCATGGTCCGGGCCACGGACTCCTCATGGTCCAGAAATCCCTTTTCCTGCCATCCTCTTGCCATTCCCAAAGACGAACCAAACAGGAGACATACCAAAAAGAGCAGAAGCACCCTGTGTTTCCGGTTGCTCCTGCCCTGCATCTTCTCTTTTGGAGCAGAAGGGCGCAGTACTCCCCTCCATGTATCCAAAAGCCATAGAATTCCCGCCGCAGCTGCACACAGCCACGCCAGAATCCCTAAGTCCACCGCCGTATTATCCTGCAGGGCCAGCACCTCTCCAAGTACGTAACCTGCTGCCAGTACAACCAGCGGTCTCTTCATATTCAGTTAAATTTCCTTTCCTCTACTCATTCTCCCCGTCAATATAATTCTGGCTTCTTTCAAAGGTGGTATTTAAGGACACCACATCCCGGAACATCACATCCTGGGAGCCGTTGATCATAATCTGCACCTTTGTCACCGTTGTCATCTCTGAAAGAGAATCCACAATGGAATAGATTGGGATATACTCGTTCACAGCCAGAGTTGTATTGGCAAAGGCGGAATCAAAGTTGATATAGCATACATTATCTGTCACTGACAGGCTCAGTATCTTGCAGTCTGAGGGAAGCGTGGGATTATGCCCCTCCTGTCCCGGTCCTGCAATGAGCTGCTCTACTACCAGCTGTTCCAGGGAAGTATTGATGTTGTGAACTACCTCCCGTTTCTCCGGCACCAGGCGGTTGCCTGTCTCATCGGCAAAATACAGGGTCAGCTCCGTCTTTTCGTAGGCATTTACATTGCTGGTATTCATAATAAAATCAGTGGCCGACAGCATTCCCACCGGATTTCCCTGACGGTCCATCAGAGGCTGGTCACCGCAGTAAATATTGATATAGTCAATTCCCTCAATCTGCGTCAGGGTTCTGGTGAGGGCTGCCCGGCAGAGAATCTCCCGTTCCGCCTTCATGGCTGTGTAATTCATGTCGAAGTACAGATACAGCACCTGTTCCTCCTGGCGGCTCCCCTGGTAGGTCACCCGGTCCGTCAGGCCAGGCTGGCAGTCCAAATCCTTTGGCACATTCAGGAACTGGTCCATCAGTTCATTCACCAGCTCCCCCTTATCCTTTGTTTCCGTCTCGTACTCCTGGGGAACCAGCTTGGTGATGGACGCATTCAGATAATAAATCAGATATCTGCCCTCGGCAGGGTTGGAGACAGGGCTTTCCCCCTCTCCGCAACCCGACAGCAGAAATACAACCGCCATCAGAGGCAGTATCAGCCTTTTCACCGCATGTATTCCCATGGTATGTCTGCCCATGACATGTCTGCTCACGGTATGTCTGCTCATGGCTTCGCCTCCTGTCTCGGTACATAGTTAAGGGGTATCCTCACACTGAATGTGGTTCCCTCTCCCACCGTACTCTCCACATCTATGATACCATGGTGCATCTGAATGACATTTTTCGCGATAGCCAGTCCCAGCCCGGTGCCGCCCACTTCCCTGGAGCGCGCCTTATCCACCCGGAAAAACCGCTCGAATATATGTTCCAGCGCGTCCTCCGGTATCCCGATACCGGTATCCGCCACCTTGATGTAGAAATATTTGTGATCTGCATCCAGGGTCACGCGGACCATGCCTGAATCCCGGTTGTATTTGATGGCGTTTTCCACCAGATTGGTGATTGCCAGGGATATCTTTACCTTATCCACATCCGCTGTCACTTCCCGGATGCTCTCCAGAATCAGTTCCACATTTCCGCGCTTGGCAATGGGACGCAGACGTTTTAAAATCAGCTCCAGTTCCCCGTTGATATTCACCTGCTCTATGTTCATCTGGTCCTCGGCTGTCTTATCCATCTTGACCAGCATCAGCAGATCCTCTATGATCTGGTTCTCCCGGTCAATCTCATCCGAAATATCCGTCATAAACTCCCGGTACAGCTCCACCGGCACGTCTTCCATCCCCATCAGGGAATCAGCCAGCACGCGGATAGAGGTGATGGGCGTTTTCAGCTCATGGGACACATTGGAGACAAATTCCTGGCGCGACTGGTCTACGGCCTTGAGCTTGCTCAGGGACTTCTGGACTGACTGGGACAGGAGTCTGGTCTCCCTGTAAGTCTCCTCTGTAATGTCCGCATCCAAATCTCCCTGGGCCACCCTGTCAAAGGACATCTGAAGCTTCTTAAAAGGACGCAGCAGCAAATGGGCCGCCACCACCCCCAAGACACTGATAAGAAGAACCATACACACCAGAAACAGATGGGACTTTCCCATAACCTTATCTGTCAGGGACAGAATGTTCTCCGTGGATGCGGTAACCACAATGACTCCGCTCACAGCTTTTGCGTCCGCCGCGTCATACACGGGAATGGTCTGGGCAAAATACTGCATATCCTTGTTGTAATGGCTGCTGTTCTCACCCTTGAAACACTTGATGACCTCTTCTGATAAATAGTACTTTCCCGTGGCCAGATTAAAGGTATCTGTCACCACACGGAAATTGCTTCCCACAATGACGATTCTTCCGTTATAGACATCGGACAGGGTCTGCATCTGGCTGTCCAGGCTGGCATTGTTCTTTTTCTCGGCCGTCATATAGCCGGACCGGGTCATCTTATTGCTGAGTATAACACACTGGTTCTGTATCTCTATAAACCTGGCATCCAGCTGGCTCTGCCGGAATGTTCCCAGCATAATGCCGGCCTCCAGAAAGAGAGGAATCAGGGCAGCGCCTATGATGATGGCTGTCAGCGGTACCTTCATGCTCATGCCGAAGGTACGCAGCTTCTTAACAAATTTCTTTTCCGACACTTATTCCAGCTCCTTTAATTTCCTGGTACAGGCAACAGCCAGGGCGCCAGGGCCGATATGGCATCCAATGCTGAGGGACAGGGGCGCCCCAAACACGGGAACTCCGGGATATAACTCCCTTACAGTCTCTTCCAGCTCATGGGCTGCCTGCTCACTGCATGTATGGGCAATCTGCAGATAGGTGTGTTCTGCCTTCGGATCAGCCAGACGCTCCTCCAGGTCATGGGCCAGGGCAGTCAGCATGATGGTCTTGGCCTGCTTCATGGTTCTTGCCTTTGCAAACGCATCCAGCTTTTCTCCCTGGATGGTGAGCACCGGCTTTATTTTGAGCAATGTCCCCAGCGCTGCCGCGGCAGGTGTAATCCTGCCCCCCTTTTTCAGATATTTAAGGGTGTCCACTGTGATATAAATGGAGCTGTCAAACCTGGTTGCCTCCAGCTTTTCCTTTATCTGCTCACCGCTCCATCCCCGCTCTGCCAAATCCCTGGCGTCCAGGGCAGACTGTCTCTGGGTAACGGAAATCCTCTGGTTGTTCACCACCTGAACGCGCCCCTCATAATCTTCCGCCAGCATAAGAGCCGTCTGGCAGGAACCGCTGAGTCCGCTGGACATGGGAATGTACACCACCTGATCATGGTCCTCCAAAAGCTGTTCCCACTGCTCCATCACATCTTTAGGCGATGGCTGGGATGTGGTGATTTCAGCCCCTTCCTCCATCCTTGCGTAAAATTCTTCATGGCTTAAATCAATTCCCTCATAAAAAACCTGTCCATCTATCATGAAAGGCATGGGGAGCACATATATGCCCAGCTCCTTTGCCTCATCCTGCGTTACTCCGCTGTTGCTGTCCGCAACAATAGCTATTTTCATATTAAATGTTCTCCTTTATGCAATCCCCTGGTTCAGCCTGTTTGCAGTTGTATATAACTGGTAATACATTCCCTTCTTCTCCAGCAGCTGTTCATGATTCCCCTCTTCCACAATCTTATTGCCTGCCAGCACAAGTATGCGGTCCGCCCCCTGGATGGTGGTCAGGCGGTGGGCAATGGTAAGAGTAGTACGGCCCACTGCCAGCTTCTCCAATGACTGGGATACCAGATATTCACTCTCATTGTCAAGAGCCGATGTAGCCTCATCCAGAATAAGAATGGCCGGGTTCTTCAGGAATACACGGGCAATGCTGATACGCTGCTTCTGCCCTCCTGACAGCTTGACCCCCCGCTCGCCCACATACGTATCATATCCGTCCTGCAGCTCAGTGATAAACTCATGGGCGCCTGCCAGTTTGGCAGCTTCCATAACTTCTTCCCTGGTGGCTCCCGGACGTCCGTAGCTGATATTCTCATAGACAGAACCAGAGAACAGGTAAACGTCCTGCTGTACCACGCCGATGTTGGAGCGAAGGCTCTGCAGTGTAACGTTCTTTATATCCTGCCCGTCTATGGTGATGCTGCCTGAGGTGGTATCATAAAACCTGGGCAGAAGGTTGCACATGGTGGTCTTACCGCCGCCTGAGGGACCCACCAGGGCAATCCTCTCCCCCGGCCTTACCGTGATGTTTATATCCTCCAGTACCGGCACATGGTCGTCCGGGTACTCAAAACTTACGTGGTCAAAGGAAATGGCTCCCTTTACATGCTCCATCTTCTTTGCATTTTTGCTGTCCTTGATATCAGGCACCACATCCATGATTTCCTGGAAACGTTCGATACCGGTGATTCCACGCTGGAACTGCTCCGCAAACTCTATGATTCTGCGTATGGTGGTGAGAAGGGTGGTTACATACATGGTATAGGCCACCAAATCTCCCGGCTCCACCTTGCCCTGTATCATGAAAATGCCTCCTGCCACAATCACCACCACATACATCAGACCGTCAAAGGACCTGGTGGTAATCTGAAAAGCCGCCATGTAGCGGTAGGTATACTTCTTAATGTCCATGAAATCCCGGTTGCCCTTGCCGAACTTGGCAATCTCCACCGGCTCATTGGCAAAGGCCCTGACCACTCGGTTGCCCAGCAGGGTGTCCTCAATCTGGGCGTTGAGCTCGCCAATCTGGTTTCTCTGCCTGCGGAACGCCTCCTTCACCTTCAGGTTAAACCAGGTACAGGAAATAATCATAACCGGCACCAGCACAAATATGAGCAGGGTCAGTTCCAGATTGATGCCTGACAGGATAATGAAGGAGACCACGGTTTTAAGGGCTGCTATGAAGAACTCCTCCGGACAGTGGTGGGCAAATTCCGTCACGTCAAACAAATCACTGGTGATACGGGACATGATCTGTCCAACCTTTGTATTGCTGTAATAACTGTCTGACAGCATCTGCAAATGCTCAAAGGCGTCCTGGCGCATATCTGTTTCAATGTATACACCCATCACATGCCCTGTATAAGCCATGTAATAGGCTGCCAGGGAGTCAATAATCCGCAGAATCAGGTACAGGCCGCCGATTCTAATTACAATTCCGGCTGTCATGGATGCCAGATCCTGCATCCCCTGGTTTGTGATATAGCGCAGCATCAGAGGAAGAATCAGTTCTCCCAATGTAGTCAGAGCCGCACAAAATAAATCAAATATCAGAATCTTCTTATATCTTCCATAATATGGAAGAAAGCTTTCCAAAAGCTTCTTCGTTTTCATACCTTTTTTTCCAGACACAATTCAAACTCCTATCATATGTTATATCAATTAAAATTATACAAAAACAGGCCATCAGAGACTTCTACGGCCTTTGAGGACACCAACCTCCATTTTATCCTATTTCCCATAAAAATGGAAGGGATATTTCATAACTTTAAAACCACTTTAAAACCGTAACTTGAAAGCCGCAACCGCTCAGGCAGCCCATCTTCCCGGCCGGAAAAGCCCCTCACAGGAAATATTACTTTGCCTTCAGCTGTTCATAGATACCGCGAATATTCTGAATAAGCTCCGGATGCAGGAAATCCTTCTGATATACCATGTCGATCTGGCGCACCATGGAGGAATTTTCAATGGGAATAATGGCCAGCCGGCCGCTGGCAAGTTCTTCGCGGCAGGCGCTTTTGGCAATGATGGTAATTCCCAAATCCATGGTTACCAACTCCTTGATCATGGATACGTTATCCAGTTCCATCATCACGTTAAACTCTTCCAGGCTCATGTCCCTGGCCCCCAGATGTTTCTCAAACAGCTGCCTTGTACCGGCGCTGCGGCTGCGCAGAATAAGCTTTTCATGGCGTATCTCCTCCACAGACACTGTCTTGGCCCTGGCCAGACGGTGCATGGGCGAGACAGCCAGACACAGGTAATCCGTGTCCAGGGTGGTGGACACTAACGCCGCGTCCGGCACGCCTCCCTCCACCACGGCAAAATCCAATTCATATGCCTTCAGGCGGCTATAAATTTTTTGAATGGTATTGACAGAAATATTTATATGTATATCCGGATTCTCATTACAGAGGGTGGCCAGCACCTGGGGAATAATGGTCTCTCCTGCCGTGGGGGTGATGCCTACATTCAGATGGCTGGTCTCCGTCTTGCTGTCCTCAATAGCCTGGCAGGCGTTGGAATAAACGGCAGCCGCCCTGCGGGCGTACTGCACCAGAATCTTTCCCTGGGGAGTCAGCTTCAGTTTGTTTTTGCTCCTATAAAAAATTTTTATATCGAACTCATTCTCCAGCAGGCGAATCTGATGACTCACCGCCGGCTGGGTCAGATTCAGCTTCTGAGCTGCCTTAGTATAGCTTCCGGACTCGATAACAGCCAGAAGAGTCTTTACTTTCATGTCAAACACAGGCCCGTCCCCCTCCGTATATAAATTTTTTTTATATCCCAATCAAATAATATCATTTGATTTTATCACCAAACACTACTATAATCAAGCAAAACAAAAAGAAACGCAGAAAGGAGTGTTGATTATGGCACTATTTTTATCAAACCTGGGAGCAGCAGGAATCATATTGACCATAGCAGTCATGCTGGCATCCGGCTTTCTGTTGACACGATTCACAAAACGGCTTCACCTGCCTAATGTTACCGGTTATATTATTGCGGGAGTCATCATCGGGCCCTGGTGCCTGAACCTTGTCCCTTCACAATATATTGAACAGATGGATTTTATCACAGACCTTGCCCTGGCATTTATCGCATTTGGAGTAGGAAAATATTTTAAACTGTCATCCCTGAAAGCCAATGGGAAGAAAATGGTGATTCTGACCCTGTTTGAATCCCTGACCGCAGGCATCTTCATCACAATTGTTATGCTGATTATGGGGTTATCCCTGTCCTTCAGTCTGCTTTTGGGAGCCATCGGCTGCGCCACGGCCCCTGCCTCCACCATTATGACCATCCGGCAGTACAAAGCCAGAGGGCCTTTTGTGGACACCATCCTGCAGGTGGTTGCCCTGGACGATGCAGTGTCCTTGATAGCCTTCAGCGTGTGCGCGGCCTTTGTCCAGGCCAGCTCCTCAAACGGATCTGTGACGGTTTCGCAGATTGCCTTTCCGGTGCTCTTTAACTTATTGGCCCTGGCACTGGGCGGACTATCCGGTGTGGTGCTCAGCAGGCTGATACACAAGCGCCGCAGCAAGGACCACAGCCTGGTTCTGGCCTGTGTCACCATTATGGGCGTGGCCGGAATCTGTACCTCCCTTAATGTTTCTCCCCTGTTGGCATGTATGGCCTCCGGCACAGCCTATATCAATGCCAGCGGCAACAAACACTTATTTAAGCAGTTAAACCAGTTCACGCCTCCCCTCCTGGTGATGTTCTTCGTGCTTTCCGGCATGAGGCTTTCCATTCCCAGCCTGGCAGCTGCCGGCGTGATCGGTATTGTTTACTTTCTGGTCCGCATTGCCGGAAAATACACCGGTTCCGCCCTGGGCGCCGCTGTTACCCACGCCTCACCGGAAATCCGCCGCTACTTTGGTCTGGCGCTGATTCCTCAGGCCGGCGTTTCCATCGGCCTGGCTGTGCTGGGGCAGCGCATGCTCCCTGCCGAAAGCGGCCAGCTGCTCTCAACCATCATCCTGTCCAGCGGGCTTTTGTATGAAATGGTAGGGCCTGCCTGCGCAAAAGCTTCCATCAAGTTATCCGGAAGCGTTCCGGGAAAGGCCGATGCCGGGAAGGCCGATGCCGGGAAGGCCGATGCCGGGAAAGCCGCTGCCGGGAAGGCCGATGATGAGAAGGCCGATGCTGAAAAGGCCGCTGCCGGGAAAGTGATTGCCGGCAGTTCTTCTGAAAGCGGACCAGATACCGCCAAAGCAGACGGAGTTGAACTGTCTGTTCATAAAACGGGCACCGCGGCTTTGGAACAACAGACACGGAAAAAAGCCCCTGACACCGGTAATGATACAGATGATACGGTATCGGCCCAGCAAGTCCGCCCAAGACATGCTGTCGTCTGACTGTTTTTTGATTCATTTGCGCCTAATCCGGCACTCTTTGGTCAAAAAAGCCAGCCCCGGACATTCGGAGCTGGCTTTTACACATATTTATTCTCACTTCATTCTTCTTACTTAACCAGCAATGATTTGCCGGTCATTTCCTTAGGCTGCTCCATTCCCATGAGCTCAATAAGGGTGGGAACGATATCGCACAGGGCGCCGCCTTCGCGCAGCTTGCAGGACGGGTCTGCATTTACCAGGATGAACGGTACAGGATTGGTGGTATGGGCGGTAAATGGCTCCCCGGTCTCATAGTCCACCAGCTGCTCTGCATTTCCATGGTCCGCACAGATAAACATAACGCCGTCCACTTCCCTGATGGCCTCCACTGCACGGCCCACGCAGGCGTCCACTGTCTCGATGGCCTTGATGGCTGCGTCCTCTACCCCGGTATGGCCTACCATGTCAGGGTTTGCAAAGTTGATGATGATGACATCGTATTTGCCGGATTTGATGGCTTCCACCAGCTTATCGCACACACCGTTGGCGCTCATCTCAGGCTTTAAATCATAGGTGGCAACTTCCTTTGGAGAAGGAACCAGAATGCGGTCCTCACCCTCGTTTGGTTCTTCCACACCGCCGTTGAAGAAGAAGGTCACATGCGCATATTTCTCAGTCTCCGCAATCCTTACCTGTGTCTTTTTGTTGGCGGCCAGGAATTCGCCAAAGGTATTGGTGATACTCTCCTTCTTAAACGCAACCAGCTTGTTCTGGATGGTCTCATCATAATCCGTAAAGCATACATACACCAGGTCCAGTCTTTTCTCCCTTGGGAAGCCGTCAAAGCTGTCGTCGCAGAATGCGCGGGTAATCTCCCTTGCACGGTCCGGACGGAAGTTGTAGAAAATAACGGAATCCTTATCCTGGATGGTGGCCGCAGGCTTTCCGTCCTTCATCACCACAAAGGGGATGACGAACTCATCTGCCTTGCCGCTGTCATAGGAAGCCTGGATGCCTGCCGCGGCGCTTTCAGCCTGATTACCTTCGCCCTTTGTCAAAGCATTGTAAGCCAGTTCCACGCGGTCCCATCTCTTATCACGGTCCATGGCATAGTAACGTCCCATGACAGACGCCACCTCGCCTACGCCGATCTCCTTCATCTTTGCTTCCAGCTGCTCCACAAAGCCTTTTCCTGATTCAGGAGGCGTATCACGGCCATCCAGGAAACAGTGTACGTAAACCTTCTTTAAGCCGTTCTTCTTAGCCAGCTCCAGCAGGCCGTAGATATGGGTGTTGTGGCTGTGTACGCCGCCGTCAGACACCAGTCCGAACATATGAAGGGCAGAATCATGTTTTTTGCAGTTTTCAACTGCTGTGAGGAACTCCGGAATCTGGAAAAAGTCCCCGTCCTGAATGGATTTTGTGATTCTGGTCAGTTCCTGGTATACGATACGGCCTGCTCCCATGTTCAGATGGCCTACCTCAGAGTTGCCCATCTGTCCCTCGGGAAGTCCCACTGCCATGCCGCTGGCCTCGCCTTTTACAAAGGGGCACTGGCTCATGAGCTGGTCCATAACCGGAGTCTTGCCCTCGCATACAGCGTTGTGCTGGCAGTTATCGTTCAGTCCGTAGCCGTCTAAAATCATTAATACGGTTGGTTTTTTACTCATTTTCAATCTCCTTCTGTTTTAAATGCCCTGCCGCCTTATGGCGCGTGAATCCCGCATTGGGTCACGCTCCGGTCAGGGGCAGGGCACACATTCCGCTATTACTTGTTGTAATTTACAATCTTGCCAAAGTCAGGCTTTAAGGAAGCGCCGCCTACCAGTCCTCCATCAATATCCGGCTGTGCGAAAAGCTCCGGAGCGGAAGATGCGGATACAGAGCCGCCGTACTGGATACGGATTGCCTCAGCTGTAGCCTCATCGTAAATCTCTCCAATGCATACACGGATAGCTGCGCAAACTTCCTCAGCCTGCTCTGTGGTAGCCACCTTGCCGGTGCCGATTGCCCAGATTGGCTCGTAAGCAATAACCGCAGTCTTAGCCTGGTCAGCTGTCACATTCAGGAATGCAATCTTAATCTGCTGGCGGATCCAGTCAATGGTGATTCCCTGCTCTCTCTGTGTGAGTGTCTCTCCGCAGCAGACAATCGGTGTGATGCCGTGTTCAAAGGCCTTTAACACCTTTTTGTTCACGGTCTCATCTGTCTCTGCGAAATACTCGCGTCTCTCTGAATGGCCGATGATTACGTACTTAACGCCGGCGTCTACCAGCATGTTGGGAGAAATCTCGCCTGTATAAGCGCCCTTCTCCTCATAGTACATGTTCTCGGCTCCGATACAGATATTGGAGCCTTTAGCTGCTTCCATAGCAGGAATAATGTCAATGGCAGGCACACAGAATACCACATCCACATCCTCATTCGCTACCAATGGCTTTAACTCGTTTACAAGGGCAACCGCCTCTGACGGAGTCATGTTCATCTTCCAGTTGCCTGCTATAATTTTCTTTCTTGACATTGTATTTTACCTCTCCCTTTCACACTGTTATCACTTATGGGAAAACCAAATTAAGCTTTGTTGTCAGCTGCAGCCACGCCTGGCAGTTCCTTGCCCTCCAGGAATTCCAGGGAAGCGCCGCCGCCGGTGGAGATATGGGTCATCTTATCAGCAAAGCCCAGTCTCTTCACAGCATTGACAGAGTCGCCGCCGCCGATAACCGTGGTGGCATCTGCCAGTTCAGCAACCGCACGGCATACTTCCAGTGTGCCTTCTGCGAAGTTGGAGAACTCGAACACGCCCATAGGTCCGTTCCACACAACCGTCTTGGCGCCCTGCAGTGCTTCCTTGTAAAGCGCGATGGTCTTAGGTCCGATGTCAAATCCTGACCAGCCTGCGTCAATTACATCCACTACTTTATGCTCGGTGTCGTTGGAGAATTCCTTTCCTTCCACATGGTCAACAGGAAGCAGCAGCTTAACGCCCTTCTCTTCTGCCTTCTTAATCATCTCCAGTGCATAGTCCAGCTTATCTGACTCACATAAGGAATTGCCAATCTCCTGGCCCTGTGCCTTTGCAAAGGTGTAAGCCATACCGCCGCCGATAATCAGGGTGTCAACCTTGTCTAACAGGTTGTTGATTACATTAATCTTATCGGAAACCTTGGCGCCGCCCAGAATGGCCACGAATGGACGAACCGGATTCTCAACCGCCTGTCCTAAGAACCTGATTTCCTTTTCCATCAGGTATCCCACCACGTTCTCCTTGGTAAATCTGGTAACGCCTACGTTGGAGCAGTGTGCTCTGTGGGCAGTACCGAATGCGTCGTTTACGAAAATGCCGTCGCACAGGTCAGCCAGCTCTTTTGCATAAGCCTCGCTTGCAGCATCGCCGTCTTTGAATTTGGTCTCCTCAACTCTGTAACGGGTATTCTGAAGAAGCAGAACCTCTCCGTCCTTTAACCCGGCAGCTACCTTCTGTGTCTCAGGTCCTGTAACCTTTGGATCGTCCACAAACTTAACCTCTACGCCCAGTCTTTCGCTCAGAGCAGGAGCAACAGGAGCAAGGCTCATCTCCGGAACGGGCTCGCCCTTTGGCTTGCCTAAATGGGAGCACAGGATAACCTTGGCGCCCTGGTCCAGAAGCTTCTTTATGGTAGGGATAGCTCCGTCAATACGGTTATAGTTCTGGATAACGCCTTCCTTTAACGGAACGTTGAAATCACAGCGCACCAGCACCTTTTTTCCCTGTAAATCTTTTAAATCATCAACTGTTTTCTTGTTTAACATATGTCTATCCCCTTTCAGAGTCATTGATACATTTGGCGAACAAAGGGCCCGGCCCAAACGACCGGACCCTTCATGAGTCTACTTAATAATTACTGTCCTGTTGTCACAATTAGCCTAACTCAGCAAAGTACTTGATTGTCCTTACCATCTGGCTTGTGTAGGAGTTCTCATTGTCATACCATGAAACAACCTGTACTTCATACAGATCATCTGCAATCTGAGCTACCATGGTCTGTGTTGCATCGAACAGAGAACCAAATCTCATACCGATAACGTCGGAAGATACGATGGCATCTTCATTGTATCCAAAGGACTCGCTGGCAGCTGCCTTCATAGCTGCGTTGATGTCTTCCTTTGTAACGCCGGCCTTCTTAACAACAGCTGTTAAGATTGTGGTGGAACCGGTTGGTACAGGTACACGCTGTGCGGAACCGATTAACTTGCCGTTCAGCTCCGGGATAACCAGGCCGATAGCCTTAGCTGCACCAGTGGAGTTAGGAACGATGTTAGCTGCGCCGGCTCTTGCTCTTCTTAAATCGCCTTTTCTGTGTGGTCCGTCCAGAATCATCTGATCGCCTGTGTAAGCATGGATGGTGGACATGATACCGCTCTGGATAGGAGCATAATCATTCAGAGCCTTAGCCATAGGAGCTAAGCAGTTTGTTGTACAGGAAGCTGCGGAGATAATCTTATCATCAGCTGTCAGTACATTCTCATTAACGCTGTATACAATAGTAGGAAGGTCATTGCCTGCTGGAGCGGAGATAACAACTTTCTTAGCGCCTGCCTCGATGTGTGCCTGAGCTTTGTCCTTAGAGCAGTAGAATCCTGTACACTCCAGAACTACGTCTACGCCGATTTCGCCCCATGGAAGATCAGCAGCCTTTGGCTCCTTGTAGATGGTGATTTTCTTGCCGTCTACAGTGATGGAGTCTTCTCCAGCCTCAACAGTGTGCAGACCCTGGCCATAAACGCCGGCATATCCGCCCTGTGCTGTATCATACTTTAACAGATGAGCTAACATCTTAGGATCGGTTAAGTCATTGATAGCTACTACATCGTAACCTTCTGCTCCGAACATCTGACGGAAAGCCAGACGTCCAATACGTCCAAATCCATTAATCGCTACTTTTACTGCCATGATTCAATTCCTCCTAGTTTGTTAAAAAATATATTATTGTTAAATATTAATCAACTTCTCTCTATTGTAATCAATTTCTAAAGAAATGGCAAGTCCTTTTTTTATTTTTACGGATCTTTGACCTTTTTATACGAAGAAAAGACTGGAATCTTGCCATTCGGGTATTTTCTGCTATAATGTTGTTATGAAATGCGTATGAAAATGCCGGTATTAATAAAAATACTGCTGTTTTTTATTAATAAGCTATTATTTATATAGAAGCAAAGGAGAAGCTCCAATGATATACGACTGCCATCTGCACACTGAATTTTCCGGTGACTCCAACACCCCCATCAGCCTGCAGATTGAGAAAGCCATAGAACTGGGCATGAAGGAGATGTGTATTACCGACCACCACGACTACGATTCCGGATTCTGCGACTGTGATTTTATCCTGGATATCCCCACCTATCTCACGTCCCTGCGCATGCTCCAGGCAGAGTACAGGGACCGCATCCGCATCAACATCGGAATCGAGCTGGGACTTCAGGATCATCTTAAGGAATATTTGGAGCACTTTGTAAAGCGCTACGGGGATTCCTTTGATTTCATCATCGGATCCAGCCATTTTGTAAAGAGCATGGACCCATATGACCCGGAATACTGGAACAAGCGGGGCGAGGTGCCCGGCTTTGAGGATTTCTTTGAAGCCTCCCTGGTGCGTGTCAGAGACCTGTGCCGCACCTTTGATTCCTTTGGCCATCTGGATTATGCGGTGCGCTACGCTCCCCACCAGAATGACTTTTACGACTACCGGCATCTGAGCCAGTGGATTGACCCTCTCTTAAAGATTCTTATTGAAAACGGCAAATCCCTGGAGTGCAACACAGGCGGTTTCAAGTACGGCCTGGGCCAGCCCAATCCCTGCCGGAAGATTCTCATGCGTTACCGGGAGCTGGGAGGCGAGATGATAACCATTGGATCCGACGCCCATACCCCGGAATATGTGGGTTATGCCTTTGACACCTGCCGCGAACTGCTGTCTGACTGCGGTTATAAATATTTTACCGTGTACCATGGCAGAAAGCCGGAATTCATTCCTCTTTAGCCGGAAGTTTCCGTCTGCGTCTGAAAACGCCGTACAATCTTTTACCACAAGACTGTACGGCATTTATTATATTCATGTATTTAGTTTCATATGTCTATGCACCTCATCCCGCGCTTTCCGTCTTCATGGCCGTCTTTACATCCTTAAGGAACTGCTCCCATGCGTCCTCATGCTCCACATAATACTTGGGGCAGAGTTTTTCATTCACATCATAATGGCGTATAACGTCCCCGGGCGTCAGTTTCAGCTGCCTGCAGAGGAAGGCTGTCAAATCCACCAGGGATTCATAGGTGGCATCATTGAACTTTCCACTGTCGTCCGGATGGCACACCTCTATGGCGACTGTGGTGTTGTTTAAAGGGGCATTGGCATAGGCAATCTCATTTACAGGGATGCACTGGATAACTTCACCTTCCAGCCCCACCACAAAATGGCTGCTGGCGGACGAACCGCTTTTTTGCGGGTCCTGGTCAGCCAGGCTGTCAAAATAGTCCCTGTTATTCTTGGCCGTGGAGCCGGGATTGGCCACATAGTATATGACAATCTTATCCACCTTCTGACGCCCCACGTCCGGCCTGGAAAATATATTCTTCCTTATAAAATCCTGCTCTACATAATCCGGCACCTCCACCGCCTTCAAATCCACGGTATAAGGCCGCTCCCATCCCCAGAGGTAATAGCCTCCGCCCAGACCGGCGCCGGCGCCCAATATGAGCACCAGCAAAAGTGCAAGGAAGGACACGCCTTTGCCCGAACGGTTCCGGTGTTCTCCTGAGCCTGAATTTCCTGCTTTTTTACTTCTTTGGGACCGGTCAGCCTTCTTTCCGGTGTTCTGGACCTCCTGCGCCGTTCTGTCAGCAGACTTTCTGGCTGCAGACGTTCTGGCCTCCGGCGCCCCATCTCCTATACCGGGCTTTCTCCTGGAAATCCGCTCACGCCTGGGCCTGCCCCCTATGTAGGAATCCCCCACAGGAGGATTCTGCCGGCCTGACGCGGGCCTGTTGGGCTCCAGCGGTACCTGCCGGATATCTTCGTATTCTCTCATCCTGTCTATATCCTTGGTCCGTTCCTCTTTCATCCTTTCGTACACCTTTCATTGATTCATGTTCCGCTGATTCTGTCACATGAACAATATAACATTTTTCAGCTTAAAACACAATGGATGTTGCATTTTATAAACCAATCTGTAAAATCTTAAAATAGATGCAACTTTATCCCTGCCTCAGACGTCTAACAGTCAGAAGGATACGAAAGGAGGATGCAGATACATGGGCTTATACAACAATACGGCGGAAACAGAACGTCTCCTTACAGAAAATTATGAACGCTACTACCGCCTGGCATTTAAGCTGATGCGAAACCAGGATGATGCCCTGGATGTAGTCCAGGAAAGCGCCTATCGGGCAATTAAGGACTGCAAAGGGGTCAGAAATAAAGACTACCTGTCCACATGGATTTACCGGATCGTAGTCAACACAAGCCTGGATATGCTGCGCAGGAAAAAGAAAGAAACACCCACAGAAGAAATGCCGGAGACTCCCACAGAGGACCATTACCAGGACCTGGACTTAAAACAGATGATAAACCGGCTGGATGACAAAAGCAGGACCGTCATCATACTGCGGTATTTTGAGGATCTTAAATTAGAAGATATTGCTGATATAGTAGGTGAAAATCTTAATACAGTAAAGGCCAGGCTTTACCGTACCCTGAAAAAACTAAGGCTGGAACTGGAGCCAATGCCCTTGGGCGCAAACCAGAACCATTTTTCAGAAAGGAGCCATGCTCATGAAACAGGAAGAAAACAGACCGATGGATAAGCTGAAATCAGATTATGAAAGCATACCGGTTCCAACGGAAGCAAAGGAACGCATGCTTGCGGGCATTGCCCAGGCAAAAAAAGAACAGAAAGGTGTGATTATCATGAAATTCGCAAAAAAAACAGGCGGGCCGCTGCCGCTGCCATGATTGCCATTACCGTGCTGGTCAACGCCACTCCGGCCCTTGCCAATGCCATGGAACAGATTCCGGTCATTGGATCCATTGCAAAGGTGGTAACCTTCCGCACCTATGAAGATAAAAAAGATAATTTTGAGGCCGATATCAAGGTTCCCCAGGTGACGATTGAAGGGACCGAGGGTGCCCAGGTGCCGGCCAACAAATCCATAGAGGATTACGGCAATGAGCTTATTGCCATGTACGAGGAAGAATTGTCCAGAGACAACGGAGAGGGGCACTATGGCCTGGATTCACAGTATGAAGTGGTGACAGACAACAGCAAATACCTGTCCATCCGCATTGATACCACCCTTACCATGGCCAGCGGCACTCAGTTCGTCAAGGTATTTACCATAGATAAGGCTACCGGCAGCATCATCTCCTTAAAAGACCTGTTCCATGACCGTCCGGAAATGCTGGAGGCCGTCAGCGACAATATAAAGAGCCAGATGGCCCAACAGATGGCAAAGGATGACTCTGTGGTGTACTTCTACCAATCCGATATGCCGGATGAGGATTTCAAGGGACTGACAGGCGATGAAAGTTATTACTTCAATGAAAACGGCGAACTTGTGATTACCTTTAATGAATATGATGTGGCACCGGGATACATGGGTGCCGTACAATTCACCATTCCCAGTTCCGTTACAGGTACATTTTAAATACCGAATCCTGATAAATACCCAATCCTGCCATGCATATTTTCCATCCCCGCCCTCCATACTAATCCTGAGGTGATGAATATGATAGAGCGAGATGAACTTCCCATTGGATTTACCATGGAGCTGGCCATGAATCCCGAAGCCATGAGCCGTTTCTCCGGTCTTACGGAGCCGGAGCAGAAACAGGTGGTAAACAGGGCCAGAAACATAACCAGCCATGAGGAAATGCGCAACTACGTGGAAAATATGTTTACGGAAGGATGATGACACATGGACGGAATACAGACACCCGGAAAGCAGGATCCCGGCAGACAGGAACCCCTGGAACTTCCAGGAAGAAACAGCAGCACCTATGGGGATGGAGACATTCCTGAAATAGATTTACCCGGCGCTGACAACGCCACCCATGATTTTCCTCAGGAATTTCCTGAAAACCGCATGCAGTCCTGATGAACCAGGGCTGCATTTTTCCGTGCACTTTTAACCCCTTCCTTCCCGGGCCGGCGCAGATGCCGGCAATCGTCACAGCACAAAACAGCACAATGCCCGGAGGACCGCAGATACGGCCCACTCCGGGCATTGTGCTGGTATGTGTTCTGTTTCAGGTACAGTCCTTACGGACTGCCCTCATTGCATAAACGGAGGAGGAGGGATTTGAACCCTCGCGCCGGTGCTACCGACCTACTGGTGTTCGAAGCCAGACCCTTCAGCCACTTGGGTACTCCTCCAAAAAAATACCAACTACTGCATTATACACTAAAATCCGTGTTTTGTGTAGTAGTTGGCGTTAATTTTTTAGACATTTTCGCAAATTCTAAAACTGTCTTTCATACAGCCTCAAATTCCCTCTAACTGGCTGCTGCCTGAATATCGGTATATTCCGCAGGATTTGGAACAGGTACATCCACGGGCTGGCCGGGATCCGCTATTCCCACATCGCCGTCCAGGTTCACGCTGAAGGTCTCGCCCTGCATGGTCATATCTATATCCATCTTAAGGCGCATCTTAATGCAGTCGCCGGCCGGATTAACCACATACTCTCCGCGGATATTGTAGAGCTTCATATCAAGGCCGTCCAGCATGCCTGTAAGTCCGGTGGAACCCAGTACCATCTGCATGTACTCGTTCATCTTGGCATCATTGATGGTATAGCCGATGACCTTGTTCTCTCCCTCATCCCACAGGCTAAAGTCTCCAACCAAATCTTCCGGCACATCGAATGCCTTGGATGACGCCAGGGCCTGGTTCATCATGTCTCCCATGGCCACAGGGTACTTAACCTTCTGGCCCAGCATATCCATGTAGATATAGCCGTCCAGATAATACATGGAATAGGTGATAGGCTCACTTTCCGGAATCGTCATACGGCAATAGGCCATGTAGCGCATCTGGCTGGGATCCTGTATATGATTCATCTTCATATTCATCTCCAGCCGCATGTCAACGGGACCAATACCTTCGTTCTCAAACAGGCTGCCTGACATCTTCATCTTGAAATCGTAAAAGGCGTTCATATCCGTCATGTTCTGGTTTCTGGCTTCCACTGCCTTGTACAGCTCCAATGCTTCCTGTGACTGGGCCGCATAGGCGGTCATGGGACATAAAAGGGCAACCCCCAGAACCACTGCCGCCAGACGTTTCATCAATTTCATGTAATCCCTCCTTGTCTTAAACAAACCTTTGGTGTTATGTCCATTGTAACGCATCAGGTATTATTTGTAAATGTGGAAGGATTTACGTTTTCCTTACATTTACAATTGTTCTTTATTGTCCAAAATACTGGTTTACCCCGGCCACCAGACCGTCTGCCAGCGTGGCCAGCGTGGCCGAAGAGTGGTCGGACGCCTTATCTCCCAGCTCTATATCCACGGAAGGAACCGTGGAAAAGGAAGTCTGGGTCAGATCCATGGCCATGGAGCCGCCGGAAAATATCTTGACTCCTGCCCCCTTAAGGCCGGCCACCAGGCTTTCACCAAGGGCGTTGTGCTGCTGCCAGTGGGACTTTACAGGTTCCATGCTGCGGTATGATTCCACATTGGGAACACTCATGTAAAATGCCCCTTTGTTATTGGTGGTGGAATCCCAGTGAAGGGCAATATGGCAGTCGCTTGCATTGTTGGCAATGACGGTCCTGGCTATGTTGTCCAGCTGGACATCGTCGCTCTCCCGGATCATCAGCACATCATATCCTGCCGCCAGCAGCTTATCCTTAAGTATCTTTGCCATGGACAGCGTCACCTTGCTCTCAGGAGTTCCGTCAGCAAAGGTCATGCCGCCTGACACAGCTGCCGCAGAGGTGGCCCCTGCGCCGGTAGTGCCTCCGGTTACCTTGGGAGTACCGTCGGGATGGCACTGTGTCTTGACGGAAGCGCCGCCCTTGGTTCCATGACCCGCGTTGACACAAACCGTGATGCCCTTGGGACTGGCTGCCTCGGAACGGTACAGGACTGCCGCACCCGAATTAATCTTGGAAAACTCCGCGTATTTCCACGAAGGATTCAGGGTTATCTCCCCGCTGTCCACACATGCCTGAGGCGGCAATGCTGCGGTCTCCGGAACCTGGGTGGTTATATATCCCGATGATATGTAGCCCGCTGTCCCATTATAATCAATTCTGGTCCACTGCTCTCCCTTCCCGGTTCGCTTTAGCGCTGTCCCGGGACTGGCGTATGTAAGAATGTTGGAATCATCCCCGGTATCGCAGGCAGAGCGTATACGCACACTGCCGCCGTCTGATGATTTCACATAAACCGTGTCCGACACATCCTCAAACTGGGGCATGGGGGCTGTGGTCCGCTCTGTGTCCAGTTTGATGGTTTCAGCCGTACTGCCATCCGCACTGCCTTCTCCCTGCACAGCTGAGGCCCCGACGGCTGCCGGGCTCTCCCGGCTCCAGGACGCCTCCCCGCCTTCGGACTGAATTCTGGCCTTCATCTCGCTGCTGGACTCATAGTTTTGGCACCCGGTCAGTCCCATGCCGGCGGCCAGGATGCCTGCCAGACCAATGGCGGCCAGACCATTTGCCCGCCGTTTGTTACGTGCCGTTCCGTTATGTTCTATTCTGTCTGTGGGCGCCCCGCTGCTCTTACATCCGGCGCTTCTTTCTCTTATCTTCCGCTTCATCTTATTATGGTACCTCCGCCTGCCACATAATCCCCGTCGTAGAATACCACGGCCTGCCCGGGAGTCACAGCCCGGACCGGCTCATGGAAACAGCATTCCACCATATCATCCCCGATTTCGCGGATGGTACAGGGGCTTCCTCTGTGGCTGTATCTGATTTTGGCCATGACGTCCATGGGCTTTCCGTGAAGTCCGTCAACTGCCATCCAGTTCAGTTTATCGCAGCGGAGCACATTTGTAAATACATCCTCATTGTCGCCGATGACAACTTCATTCGTTTCAGGGCGTATTTCCACCACGAAAACAGGGCGTCCCATGGAAAGGTTCAGCCCCTTTCTCTGGCCCACCGTATAGTGTGTAATGCCCCTATGGCGCCCCAGAACACGGCCGTCCAGGTCCACGAAGTTTCCCGGCGGCAGCTCCCTGCCAGTGTATTCCTCAATAAACGACGCGTAGTCGTGGTCAGGGATAAAGCAAATCTCCTGGCTGTCCGGTTTATGCGCCACCGGCAGCCCCAGGCGCTTTGCCATATCCCGTATCTCCTCCTTGTGATAGCTTCCCACAGGCATCAGGGTATGGGACAGCTGTTCCTGGGTCAGGTTATAGAGCGCGTATGTCTGGTCCTTTGCGGCTGTAACCGAGGTTTTCAGGGAATAACGCCCTCCCGGCAGCCTGTCTATCTGCGCATAATGGCCTGTGGCAATGTAATCAGCCCCGATGGCCATGCTCCGCCTGAGCAGCGACTCCCACTTCACATGGCGGTTGCAGGCAATACACGGGTTGGGCGTCCTTCCCTCCACGTACTCACCCACAAAATAATCCATCACGTTTTTACGGAACTCTTCCTTAAAATTCATGACATAATAAGGGATACCCAGGTCCATGGCAACCCTTCTGGCGTCATCCACCGCGCTTAAACCGCAGCATCCGCCCTCCGCCTCCTGGACCTCAGTATCCTCATCCTGCCAAATCTGCATGGTCACGCCAATCACATCGTAACCCTGTTCCTTTAACAGCCAGGCTGCCACGGAGGAGTCAACTCCTCCTGACATGCCTACTACTACCTTCCTGCTCAATAGTTCTCCTCTTCTTCCTCTTCCTCAATATTATCCTTGGGCTTTTCTAAGCCCTCAATGGTAATACCGTTTTTCTGTGCATAATCCCAGAGGGCCGCATGGATTGCTTCCTCTGCCAACAGAGAACAGTGTACCTTAACAGGCGGCAGTCCGTCAAGTGCTTCCATAACTGCTTTATTGGTAACAGTCATGGCCTCCCGGACTGTCTTTCCCTTTACCAGCTCCGTGGCCATGCTGCTGGTTGCCACGGCAGCCCCGCAGCCAAAGGTTTTGAACTTCACGTCACGGATAACCTGATTCTCATCAATATCCAGGTAAATCCGCATGATATCGCCGCATTTGGGATTCCCCACTGTCCCCATTCCGCTGGGGTTCTCTATCTCACCCACATTTCTGGGGTGCTCAAAATGGTCCATTACTTTTTCTGTGTACATCTATATTCCTCCTGAATCGTTCCAAGTTTATCTTTCATACAGGATTTTCCCTGTATATTATTTTTTCTCACTGCCGTTGTGCTTCATATAATCCTCATACAAAGGCGACATGCTGCGCAGGTATCCCACGATATCCTTAATCTGCTCCACCACATAATCCATCTCTTCCTCTGTGTTCTCCTCGCTTAAGGTAAGACGGAGGGAGCCGTGGGCAATCTCATGGGGCAGCCCGATGGCCAAAAGCACATGGGAGGGGTCCAGTGACCCAGAGGTACAGGCGGAACCGCTGGATCCGCAGATTCCCGCCATATCCAGTTTGATGAGAAGGGATTCACCTTCAATAAACTGGAAAGCAAAATTCACATTGTTGGGAAGGCGGCTGGTACGTGAGCCGTTGATTCTGGTAAAGGGCACCTCATCCATAACCCGCTTCATCAGATAATCCCGCATCTGCGTTTCCCTGGCAGCCCGTTCCTCCATGGTGGCCATGGCCAGCTCCACTGCCTTGCCGTATCCCACTATGCCGGGCACATTCTCTGTTCCCGCACGGCGCTTGCGCTCCTGGGCGCCTCCATGGATAAAGGAACGAATCTTTACCCCTGTGCGGATATAGAGGAATCCGATTCCCTTGGGCCCATTCAGCTTGTGTCCGCTGGAACTGAGCATGTCAATGTTATATTCATCCACCTGGATGGGCACATGGGCAAATGCCTGTACCGCATCGGTGTGGAACAGAATCCCGTGTTCCCTGGCAATGGCCCCGATTTCCTTGATAGGCTCAATGGTGCCAATCTCATTATTGGCAAACATCACTGATATGAGGATGGTATCCGGCCTGATGGCTTTCTTAAGCTCATCCAGCTTGACCACTCCATTTTCATCCACATCCAGATATGTGACCTCGTATCCCCTTTTCTCCAGGTACTGACAGGTGTGAAGGATGGCGTGGTGTTCAATCTTGGTGGTTATGATGTGTTTTCCTTTATTTCCATAGGCCTCAGCCGTGGCCACCAGGGCCCAGTTATCAGCCTCGCTGCCTCCGGCCGTGAAATATATCTCATTGGTCTTTGCCCCCAGTGACCGGGCAATGGTCTCCCTTGCATGGTTTACAGCCTTTTTACTCTCAGTGGAAAAATCGTAGACCGAGGAGGGATTGCCATAATATTCTGTAAAGTATGGAAGCATGGCCTCCACCACCTCTGGCCTGGTCTTTGTGGTGGCTGCGTTATCCAGATAAATCAATTGCTTCATAATAAAAATCCGCCTTTCTGTAGTCCTAAAGTTAAAAGCTTCATCTACGCTTTTTACTATACCATAGTATTCCTACAATTTCAATAGGAATACTTGTTTTATATGGTACTACTGTTATTATATGAAGCATGTGTGCGCTTAAACAATCATAGGCCGGATTATTCAGGCCCATAGGAACCGTAAAAGGGCAGACGAATCATATAAAAATTCGTTCTGCCCTCTCATCATTTAACAGGATATTCTATTATATATTCTATTACGTATTCTATTAATACCAGTACGGCTCCCAATCCCCCGCAAGTCTTGTAAGCGCCTCCATATAGAAATAATCGCCCCAGGTATTGCACTCATCCACGCCCCGGTTGGCGCAGGGATTGCCTGCGCTGGCGCTGGCATAGGTACCGTGGAGAAGAAGGCCGTTGGACTCCTCATGGCTCCTCACGGCACACCGGTCACTAAGCGCCTTCACCAGGCGCCTGGCCATATCCCCATAATATGCCGCCTCCCCGCCTTCCATATACTTAACCATCTCCAGCATACCGCAGGCCGCAATTGCCGCGGAGGAGGAATCCCTTGGCTCTGAACTGCCGTCGTCAAAATCAAAATCCCAATAAGGGATTAAATCTGACGGCAGATGCTTTAGAAAATAATCCGTCACCTTCCGGAACACATCCGCATACTCCGGTTTTCTCTCAATCCGGTAGCTCAGGGCGCTTCCGTATATCCCCCAGGCCTGGCCCCTGCTCCAGGCAGAGCCGTCCCGGTTGCCCTGGTGGGTGACGCCTTTTACAGGAGCTCCTGTCTCCGGGTCAAAGAAATAGGTGTGGTACGTACTGTGGTCCGGCCGAATCACACAGTCCATGGCTGTCCTTATATGGGCTTCTGCCTTTTTCCGGTACGTCTGGTCTCCCGTTGTCTCACTGGCCCAGAACAGTAACGGCATGTTGAGGAGGCAGTCGATAATCAGACGGTAATTGTCCTTTGCCCCCAGCTCTCCCCAGGCCTGGAAAAACTGTCCCTTTTCCTGGAATCTTCCCATCAGGTTATCCGCAGCCATGAGGGCGGCCTTCCTGGCTGTCTCATTGCCTGTAAGACGGTACGCGGCCACGCAGGAAGGGGTATAGAGAAATCCCATGTCATGGTTGTCCACGTCCACCCGCTCCTTTATGCGCTCCAGGAAGGATTCTGCCTGTATGGTTCCTGCCTCCTTAAATACCTCCTCCCCGGTCCGCTCATATGCCAGCCATATTTCCCCGGTCCAGAAGCCGGTGGTCCATTCCCGGTTGCTGCTTTGGGGATAGAATTGGTTCCGGCTGTTGGAATCCGGAAAACAGCGGGTAAAGGTCTTCAGGTTTTCCCGCACCAGGCTTACCGCCAGGTCCAGGCAGGCTTCGGCCTCACTCTTTTCCATGATTGTATAGGTTTGTAAACTGTCCTTTGTCTGCATTGTCTGCTCCTTTGTCTGCTCCTTTATATGATTCTGGTGCCGCCGGGCGGCATTGGTACTGGTCCTGTTTACCACTGGAGCACGGTCATCCGGCTTTCCCTTTCCGCTTCGTCGCAGACCATGACCCGTCCCAGGCCGTATCTACCTTCCGCGCCGATGTATTCGCCGTCCGCCCCTGTTTCCAGATGGTTCAGGACTACCAGCCAGGAATGTTTTCCATCCTGTATCCGCACCGCTTCCGCTTCCTCGTCCTTTAAGCATCTGCCGGTAACAGGGGAGGTGACCGATACGCGGCTGACCGTATAGGGGTTGCCGCTGCCTGTTTCGTATCCGGCCGCCACTGTCAGCATGGAGCAGGGCAGAGCGGATTCCCGCCACAGACTGACGCAGGGTGCGTATTCCAGCTGGTTATAGTGAAAGGACACCGGAGTCTCCTCCAGCTCCATTTTGCCGCCGCCCCCACCAGACCACGGGTCCACCCTGTAAAACGCTGCTTCTGCCCTGATTCCATGGTACAAAAAACCATCCTCCCGCATTTCCACGCTTCCGGCGGGATTCAGATGGAATACCTGGCTCAGCACATGGGTTCCCGTTCCATAAAATTCATCGGCGATCACATGAATCCTGGTTCCTATGGATATAATTCTGCGGTTTACCAGAACCCCGGCAGGCAGATATCCCAGATGGGTTCCCTGTAAAAATGTATAGGGCCCCTTTTGGCTCCAGTCCTGTCCCGCGGGCGCGGTCCTTCCTTTCACGTCCCAGGAACCGGTGCACTGGGTATATTCCTGCCAGTCCACCACAGGCACATTGTGGGCACATGAGGACTTAAGCTGCCTGCGCAGGCTGCCGTCCACATAGGTATATCTTCCGGAATCAATAAGCACATCCTCCCCGGCTATGGATAAATCCACATGCAGTTTGTCAAAATGTCCATGGCCGCCTCCCAGGGAACCGCACTTAAAGTGGAGGTAGTCCGCATTTCTGTCCCATCCGGACCGGAGGCACCAGTTTCCGCTTTGCTCCAGGGCATGAAAAAGACATTCCGGCATCTCGGATCTCATGCTCTCGTATTCCAGGGCAGCATCTGCCCCAAGATCCCAGATGCTCTCAAAATCCAGGCGGTCATATCCGGCATACCTGAGCCGGTTATCCTTTAAAATCCAGGCCGCAGGGGTGAACACATCCCGAAGGTCCGTCCTGTCGCTGTCACCATTTAAGGGCTGGGTCCTGTCAGGCTTCATCCAGGCCAGATCCGCCAAGGCCATTGCCCTGGCTTTTTCAGAAAGGGACCGGGGCAGGCTGATTCCCTGTTGCCCTGCCACGCGCAGCACCTCCAGCAGACAGCGCAGCACCTCATTGTGGTACATGGGAGACTGCTCCCACTGGACTCCGTCATCCATAATCTGAATATCCAGTTCCCGCACCAGGCGCAGGACGGCCTCTGCTACATAGGCTTCCCCCCGGCGTGCAAGGCCCGCGGCTGTGTCCGTGGCAGCTGTATCATGCGCAGCTGTATCATGCACAGCTGTATCATGGGCATCTGTATCATAAGCAACTGCGCCCACGACACCTTCTCCCGAAGCATTTCCTCTACATTTCATAAGATATGCGCCAATGGCAAACAGTCCGTGGCTTTCCAGCACTCCCCAGTTGCTCTTATCACTGAACGGCACCCGGCAGTCCATCAGATATTCCCCGTGAACCCGGAGCCCTTCCAGAAACCGTTCCCTTACCGCCCGGGTCACCACAGGACAGTCCTCAAAATATTCCATGGCCTTTACCCAGTTTTCTCCCCGGATACCTGCCTCTATGGTCCTCCAGGTAGTGTTCTTTGTCTCCTGGTTTATGGGATTGTCCTCCAGCCAGGAATACAGCTGGTTTACAAAACACCTGGCATATTTCCCGTCCCCGGTCAGGGCATATGCCTGGCCCAGACAGATCCAGTACCGGTGGCGGTTAAACTGGTATATGAATTCCGGGTCGCCTTCGGGCATATGCCGCCAGTCGATTTTTCCCTCAAATGTCACGGCCTTCACGGTCTGTTCCATGTCCCAGGGAAGGTCAAACAGGAATCTTTGTGCCACTGCGTCATCTGCAATCCGCAGAATATGGGCACATTCCTCCGGCCAGTACTGCCTGCAGTATCCGCTGCACCATTTCATGTCAATCTTCTTATTCTCCATCTTTGTCCTCCCCGGTTTTACATCTGCGCATCGGTTATATCTGCGCATCAGTTGTATCTGTGCGTCACTTACATTCCCCTGTCAGGCCGTCATCCATCAGCCCTTTACACCGCCGGCCGTAATGCCCTCCACAAACCACTTCTGGCATACCATAAACACAATCAGCACCGGAACCAGGGAGCACACAGACGCCGCCATAATTAACGCATAATCGGCTCCGTACTGGGAAATAAACATGCGGATACCTAACTGGATGGTCTTTAACTTGGTGCTGTTTAAATAAATCAATGGTCCCATAAAATCATTCCAGATATTTACAAATGTGAAGATCACCAGGGTTGCGATGCCTGGCTTCACAAGGGGCAGGGCAATCTTCGCGAAAATCCCATACTCGGATAGACCGTCTATCCTGGCCGCCTCCAGAAGCTCGTTGGGCACCCCAATCATAAACTGACGGATTAGGAACACGCCAAAGCCGGAAAAAGCCTGCATCAGAATCAGCCCCAGATGGGAATCCGTAAGGCCCATCCTGGAAATAAGGGCAAACTGAGGCACCATATATGCCTGCCAGGGCACTGCAAAGGTGGTGACCGATACCAGGAACAGGAAATCCCTTCCCTTAAACTCCACCTTGGAAAAACCGTAAGCGGCAAAACAGCTGGTCAGCACCTGGAGCAGGGTGGTGCACACCGCTATCTTAAAGGTATTCTTAAAGAAAACCAGGAGAGGTATCTTATCCCAGATGGTCTGGTAGTTCACCCACTGGAATTCCTTTGGAAACAGCTTCATGGGAATGCTGAACACCTCATTGCTGGTTTTTACGGACGCCAGGAGCATCCACCCAAAGGGAATGACCACCAGCACCGCCAGCACGCTCAGCAGCATATAGATACCTATTTTACTTTTTAACGTTCTCGTTTCCATCCTCTGCCCCTCCTATACGTAATCCGTGAACTTCTTTTCGCCCTGGAACTGGACCAGGGTCACCACCAGCACAATGGCAAAGAGCACAAGGGCGCTGGCGCTGGCATAACCGAACTTAAAGTCCACAAAGGCCGCGTTGTAGATATGGTTCACCAGTACATTGGTGGATCTTCCGGGTCCGCCGCCGGTCATGACATATATCAGGTCGAATACCTTAAAGCACTGAATGGTCATCATGATGATAACGAAAAACGTGGTTGGCTTTAACATGGGAATGGTGATATAGCGGAATTTCTTGAAGCCCGTGGCGCCGTCGATGCTGGCAGCCTCGTACAAATCCTGGGATATACCCTGGAGAGCCGCCAGATACACCACCATGTAATACCCCATATACTTCCACACGCTGACAATGATAATAACGGTCATGGCCCAGTCCGTGGATGCGCACCACTTGGGCGGATTGGCAATACCGATGAATTTGAGGAATTCATTGACAGGGCCGAATTCCGGCTGGAACAGCATGTTCCACACTGCACCCACCGCTACCAGGGAGGCCACATAGGGGAAGAAAAACGCAGTCCTGTACACCACAATGCCCTTTATCTTGGAATTTAACAGCACAGCGATGAGAAGGGCCGCCACCATGGTAAGAGGCACGGTAAACACCGCGTAATACAGGGTGTTTGTGACAGAAATCCGAAAGCCGCTGTCATGAAACAGCTTCACAAAATTTTTAAGCCCCACAAACTCCATAGGTGTGCTGGATCCGTCCCATTTCATCACACATAAGACAAATGTCAATATTACCGGAACAAAGATAAATATAAAATATCCGATAAAATTAGGAAGGATAAAAGAGTAACCGATGGCGTTCCTCTTCCATTCTTTTTTCTGTTTTCCTGTCATTTTAATCACCATTTTCCTTATTTTAAGGCGCAAAAAGAGCGCCCAACCCTCGCTGTTACGTTAATCAGACGCTCTTTGCTTGTTATCCTAATACTCTTACTGCATCACAATCCTGTTTCTGCCATTAGTCTTCTCTGGCTTCCTGTGCCCTCTGGTTCATGTTGGCGATGCCTGTGTCCACATCCTCCTCGCCAATCATAATCAGGTCATGCTCTTCCTCCAGCACCTTTCTCACAGCTGCCATCTTGGCATCCAGCGGACGGTCCAGTACCCAGCTGGTGGTCTTAAGCGCGTCCTGTCCATCCTCAGGGAATCCGGGGATTGCTGCCAGCTTGTCGCTGATGGCCTGGGACTCAGCTGCCGGGAAGATTCCGTTGTCAGCCAGTACCTGGGCGCCCTCTTCGCCGGTCACGAACTTCACATACTCCCATGCCAGATCCGGCACATCGGACTTTGCATTGATGGCAACCGGTGTGGTGGAACCAACCGTAGCGCCTGCCTTTGTATCAGCCGGGTGAGGAATGGCGGTCACGCCCCAGTTAAAGTCAAACTTGCCCGCGTCCTTATCCTGTGTCAGGGTTCCGATGAACCATGAACCCATGGGAATCATGGCGCACTGCTGCTGCTCAAATACGCTGATATAATGGATGCTGCCTGTCTTTAAGTTGGCATAGCTCTGTACCACGCCCTCGTCCTGCATCCTTAATGCCTGCTCATAATATGGCTTTAAGAAGCTGTAATCCTCGCTCATAAGGGTGTTCTTGCCATCCTGTACGGCCCAGTTGGACACCAGCGCCTGCCAGGTATGGTTGTGTGTTCCGTATACCTTTGCGCTGCCCTCGCCGCTTGTCATCTTCTTAGCCAGCTCCTCATACTCATCCCATGTCATGTCTGCGGAAGGATAGGGAACCCCTGCCTTGTCAAATAAATCCTTGTTAAAGTAGAGCATATACCAGTCCTTACGGAAAGGAAGGGTGTAGCTGCTGCCATCCATCTTTAACTGGTCGGCAACACCGTTATACATGGTCAGGTCGATTCCGTCCTTTGCAATATACTCATCCAGGTTCAGAATCTGTCCCTTGTCCTTCATGGAAACCTGGTTCTCTGTATCCTTTATGAAAATCACGTCCGGGTCAGCATCGCCGCCTGCCAGCATGACAGTCACCTTGTTTGCGTACTCATCGGAAGGGGCGTCAATATACTCCACTTCCACATCCGGATATTTTTCCATGAATGCCTTTGTCACGGAAGTAAACTGAGGTGTAGCGTCGTTGTCCCACACAGATACGGTCAGTTTCTGCTTTTCCCCTGAGGCAGCCCCTTTCTCTGTCTCCTTGCTGTCAGCCGCTCCGCCTGCTGCTTCGCTGCCTGCCGCCGTGCTCTCAGGTGCCGCTGAACCCTTGTCTGAGGATGAACTGCCGCAGCCCGCTGCCATGGTTGCCGCCATGGCGGTCACCAGAGCCAATGCCACTGTTTTCTTTAATCTCATAATAAAACCCTCCTTAAAATTTGCATTTCAAATTCTGATATAACTATACCAGAACCGATTCCCAAACCGAATCGACCCAAATCATACTTTTTGTAAAATTTTCAGATGGGTTTTATTGTTTTATATAAAATTTTCATGTTTTTATAATTTTTTCTGCTTCAGGCACTGGGCCTCATATTCTTTCGGCGACATGCCCGTAACCTTCTTAAACACCTTGCTGAAATAAAAAGGCGTATCAAAGCCCAGCAAATCCGATACCTCGTACATCATATACTGGTGGCTGGCTATCAGCTCCTTTGCCTTCTCAATCTTGATGGCGGACACATAGTTTGTAAAGGATTCACCGGACTGCTTCTTAAAGGCAGTGCTCAGATAACCCTGGCTTATATTCAGCGCCTCGGCTGCCTGTCCCAGGGTAATGCGCTCCTTATAATGCTCCATCACATACTCCCTGACCATCTCCGCAATCTTATCCACCCTGGTATCCCTGCGCCGCTCCAGAATCCGCGAAACCGCCTCCTTAAACCAGTTAATCCACTGTATGATCTGCCCCAGGGTCCCCAGCCGTCCCAGCTTTTCCATAATATTGACCTCATAGGGAAAATCCGGCTCCTCACCGTCCTCAAAGAAGGAGGACAGGAAAAAATACAGATTGGCGCAGGCATTGACCGCCTGCTGCCTGGAAGGATTATGCTCCCTTAGCAGACATGCCACCTGGTCCAGTATCTCCTCCAGGCGTCCGCTGTCATTTAAAGCCACTGCCTGGGACAGATCCTTTTTCAGGAATCCGATGTGGAAGCTTCCCGTATGCCTGGCGCTGGTCTCGCATTCCTCGGAATAGAATACCACCGGGTCCAGGGAGTGATAAAAATAGTGGTTGGTGGCGCTCATGGCCTCGTACAGAAGGGCTCCGAACTCTCCCAGGCTCTCCTTCCTGCTGCTGACAGCCACGGACACAGACACTTCAAAATAATCCTTAACCACAGATATGATTTTCTCCCCAAGGCTGCGTATCTGTTCCCTGTAGTCCTCTATTCCATCTGTGGACATCACTAACACCAGACTGTTCAGTTCCCGGCGCACCAGGCAGCTGTGGTCAAAATACCCCTTCACCATCTGTTCGATGATATTTTCCGCAAAGGAAATGACCTTTTTCTGATCCTCCCTTGTAAAATCAGAGGAGAATCCTTCATATCCGTAGTTAAAGCTGATAATGGCCAGCACCGGCCGCCTCAGGCATGAATCGTACCCCTCCCCCTGATGTTGCGCGCTGGCTTCACCTGCATTACCGGAGCTGGCTCCTCCGCTAAATGTTCCTCCATCCGTCAGAAGCTTTTCAATGTATTCCCTGACAGCATCTTCTCTGGAAACAGTCACAGCCGTACCCGCCGCCTCTGCCTTGCGCTTCATCTCCCGCCGTTCCATGGCAAGCTTTAAGCTGTCCGCCAGCTTTTCCTCTGTCAGCTCCATCTTTACCAGATACTCCACGGCCCCCAGGGACAGTGCCTGTCTGGCCAGGCTGAATTCCTCCAGGTTGGTCAGCAGAATAAAAATCACATCATCCCATCCCCGTTCCTTCACAGCCTTCATAAACCCGATTCCGTCCATACCAGGCATCTTGATATCCGTTATCACAATATCCGGCTTCTGTTCCTCCATAAGCTTTAGAGCCTGCTGGCCGTTTGCGGCCTTCCCGGAAATCTCACATCCATACTCTTTCCAATCAAGAAGGGATGCGATACCCGCCAGAATCAACGGCTCATCATCCACTATCATCACACGATACATCTGTCTCTTCCCCTTACCTGTTTTATCTGGATTCACCTTCGCATTCATATTCAAGCGGCATTTTTATGGTGATTTCTGTAAATTCCCCTTCCTGGCTCTCTATGGTAAGGCCGTATTCCTCTCCATAGTTAAGCTTGATACGCCGGTCCACATTGGGAAGGCCGATTCCGCTCATGGAGCTGCCCTTTACCTTTTCCGTATGGTTCAGAATCGAGGCCATCTTTTCCCGCGCAATTCCCACGCCGTTATCCCTCACCTTGATGATGAACACATCCCCTTCCCTGTATGCATGGATTAAGATGGTGCCGTGCTTTCCTCCCGGTTCAATTCCATTGAAAATAGCGTTCTCCACCAGGGGCTGAAGGGTAAGCTTGATGACCAGGGCCTCATAAAGCTCCGGCTCATCCACCCGGACCTCCAGGTCGAAGAGCTCCACATACTTCACCTTTTCGATGGTGACATAATCCCCCAGGAAATCCAGTTCCTTCTGCAGGGTCACCTTTTCATTAAATCCCTTGGCCATATTCTTAAGCAGGCCGGACAGGGCCGTAACCATCTTGACAATCCCGCTGTTCTTCTGTATGACGGCAATCCACCGTATGGAATCCAGGGTATTGTAGAGAAAATGGGGATTGATTTGGGCCTGAAGCATTTTCAGCTCCAAATCCCCCTTCTCCTTCTCATGTTCCAGCCGCTCCGCCATCAGGGTATCAATCCGCTCCGACATGTCATTTACAACCTTGCCCACGGTGCCGATTTCATCCTCCCCCTCTAAGTCCGGGTCCCTGGTGAAATTTCCCGCAGCCACATGGCCGATGTGCCTGACCAGCCGGTCAATGGGCTTCTTAATCTGATTGGTAATCAGCACCGACAGAATAAATCCGAAAATCAGGCAGGCCGCAAACATGATGATGACGGTCTGGATAATCATGAGCCTGTCATTGCTGAGACTGTCCAGGGTAATGGTCTCATAGACCATGACGCCGCTGCGGTCATATTGTTCAAAGGCCACCAGGCTGTTCCTGCCGTGAATCTTCATCTCCAGCAGCCCCTTGTCCTGCCCCGACTGCTGCAGCTGCCTGATTATCCTGTCATTTTCCTCCCGATGGTCCTCTGGTTCATAGAGGGAGGCAATGCGTTTTCCCTCACTGGTCACCACCACGGCCTCCTGGCCTCCCGAGGTATCCTTAAGCACATCCTGAAACAGATCCGTGGACAGGCAGAGCACCACCCATCCTCCCGGAACCGCCCTGCTTCCGGTCAGTGTCCTGGCAATGGGCAGGACCTGTCCTTCATGCTGGAAAAAGGGAGAGTCCACCAAATCCAGCTCATAGCTGTCCATGGTCTTATCCAGCTCCCGGTCCAGCCATCCCCCATCCAGAATCCCCTTTGCATCATCCGTGCTTCCAAAGGAAGAACCGGTCTGCACCATCCCTCCCCGGTCATCAAACACAGACAGCTTCACAATATAATCCCCATACTCCGAAATAGCGCAGTAATCCTTAATAAGCTCCGCGTAATCCAGCCCTTTCTTCCTGGCCCCGGGCGTAAGTCCCCGCCCGATTTCCCCCAGGTTAAAGGTCTTTCTCTCCGTACAGTTGAGGACAATGTTAATCATTTCCTCGTAGGCCAGCTGATACCGGTAGGATATACTCTCCACATGATGCTGCAGCGAGTTCTTGGCCACCTCCAGCGTTTTCCTGCTGGCCGTAATATAGGTACAAACACTGACAAATATGGCTATGACCCAGATAATAAAAAAGTTATACCGGATCAGCCGGGACCGCAGCGTCTTCCCCCAAATCAGCTCTCTCATAATACCTCCCGTAAAATCACCCAATGACTCTATTATAAACCATCCGGCTGCCGGGCACAATCCGCTGCGGCTATATTTCGCCTCAAAGCCGTCTGGACAGCTTCGGATTCCCCCATCCCGTCCCGGCCTGATAACCAGGCCAGATACAGGAAAACTCCTGCGGACAAAAAACAGCCTGCTGCGTCAAAGGCTCCGGACAGAGCCAATCTGACGCATCAGGCTGTTTGGTTTTCAGAACATTTGGTTTTCAGAAATCACTTATATTGCCATGATTTATACATCCTGTCCCCTGCGAATCACAAATCCATACTCAATATCCTCATCTGCCGGCACATGGTAAGCCGGTTCCACATCCGATCCCCAGCTGTCAATACCGCCCACGCCACGCATGGCGCCCAGGATGGATACCACGGTCCGGCGCGGAGCGGGAAGCTCTTCCCGGTGAAGGGCGCTCTCCAGTTCCTGGGGCGTATATGGGATGGCTGAAAAATAAAATGGCTTTTCTTCCATGGAAATCTCCAGACAGCGGCTTCTTTGGCCTGCCGCGCCGGATTCACCTGCAAACACTGTGCCTGCCCCGTCCGCCGGCCCATACAGCTTAACCCAGTGTGTATCCGCATGGCAGCCATACTCCTGAGGCACCAGATAATCCGGTTTTCCAACAGGGCTTTCCCAGATACCGAAGGCCCCGCCCTTTTTCCTGTCCGGATATGTCTCGCCTCTGCGTCCCTGCCACCGTACATTGTCCGCCACAAAGGGCACTGTAAAACGCAGCCCGAACAGCGGCAGCTGGGGCAGCCCTTTCTGTCCGCGGTAATGACAGCGCACCCGGACAGTCCCCCCAGCGTCCACGGTATAGGTCACGCTCACCTGGGTCTGCGGAACTGTGCAGGCGGCATAATCATATGTAATACGCACCTGGCTCCTGCTCTCCTCAGTGTGCCATCCCGTGCACCTGATAAACTGGTCGGCGCCGCACCAGACAGCGCTCCTTACAGGGAATCCGTTTCCCTTGTCATTCTCCGTGGAAGCCCTCCAGAAGGCAGGCTTTCCGGGACGGTATATCCACTCCAGTCCATCGTAGACCAGGGAAACCATACCGTGTTCCGAGTAAGAAAAAATCACATGGAAACCTGCTCCCTTTACGCCAAGGGTGACATCACCGCGGATTACAGTGAAATCAGTGAAATCATGTTCCGCCGCAAAATCTTGTGCTGCATTTTCCGGCTGCGTCCAGACTGCATCCCCAGTTCCCATCTGCTCCAGCGCCAGGGCTTCAGCCGCCCTGTTTTCCCGGTCAAACGCCTCCCGCTCCTCTTTGGTGCTGTACCAATAGCGCACCTCCTGCATGGCGGGCTTTTCTCTGCGGTCCGCAAATACGATTCCATTGCCGCTGAAGGCATAATCCGTGGGCCGGTCCCCGAAGTCGCCGCCGTATCCCAGCACCTCATTCCCATCCACATCCATCCGGTATATGGCCTGGTCAATGTAATCCCATATGAAACCGCCCTGATACATGGGGAACTCATCCAAAAGCCTGATATAGCTCTCCATACCGCCTATGGAATTGCCCATGTCATGCATATATTCGCACAGCAGATACGGCTTTTCAGGGTCATGCTCCAGATAATCCCTCACCTGCCCGGGCGGGGCGTACATACGGCTCTCCACATCGCTGATTTCATTGAATTCCCGGTTCCAGTACACACCTTCGTAGTGCACAAGCCTGGAGGGGTCCTTTTCATGGAAATACCGGCTCATAGCCAGGATACAGGTTCCTGCATAGGATTCATTTCCGCAGGACCACCACAGTATACATGGGTGGTTCTTATCCCGTTCCAGCATGGATACGGCCCGGTCCACCACGCAGTCCTCCCACTCCGGCAGGCTTCCCGGCACATTCCAGGACGGCTCGCACTGTCCCATCTTCTGCCAGGAACCATGGCTTTCCAGGTTCGCCTCATCCATGACATAAATGCCGTTCTCATCACAGAGGCGGTACCACAGGCTCTGATTGGGATAGTGGCTGGTGCGCACCGCGTTGATATGGCTGCGCTTCAGGATTTCTATATCCTTTCTCATATCCTCCCCGGTGATGGCCCGTCCCGTCCTGGGGTTCCACTCATGGCGGTTTACACCGTTGATAATAATGCGTTCCCCGTTGAGAAGCATAATTTTGTCCTTTATCTCAAAACGGCGGAATCCAATGTCCATGGGAATCATTTCCACCACATTTCCGCCCGAATCCCGGAGAGTGAGCAGGAGACGGTACAAATAAGGGTCGCCGGAGGACCATGGCCTGACTCCGGGTATCTCAGCAAACACATGGCCCCTTAAGTCATGTTCCTCCGCACTGCCCCCTGCCGTCCTTTTTCCGTCCCTGTCAGACAGGATCCATTCCAGTTTAAAGTCCCTCTCTCCTGTCTCCCCGCCGGATATCTTCATATCCAGGGAAAACACACCTGTGCCGTAATCCTCCGTAAGCCCTGCCCGGGCCCACACATCCTCCACATGGAACCTGGGCTTGGCATACAGGAATACATCCCTGAAAATGCCTGAGAAGCGGAAGAAATCCTGGTCCTCCAGCCAGGCTGCCGAGCTGCGCTTATATACCTCCACGCAGAGGCGGTTGCCTTTTTCCCGGATGTGCGGAGTCAGATCAAAATCAGAGGGCGTAAAGGTATCCTCGGCATACCCCACAAACTGACCGTTCAGCCACACATAGAATGCTTCCTCCACCCCCTGGAAGGAAATGCATACCCGTTTTTCCTTTAACCCGTCCTCCAGGTCAAATTCCGTCACATAGCTTCCAACGGGATTATACTCCCAGTCAATATGGGGCGGACGCATCTGCACATGGCCCTCCCATGGGTACATGGTGTTGATGTAGTGGATTTTGTCATATCCCTGCAGTTCCATATGTCCGGGTACCTGGATAAAGTCCCATTTTCCGGTGTCATACCCCTCTTTAAAGAAATCCGCAGGGCGCTCCTTCGGGCACCGGCTCCAGGCAAACCGCCAGGTGCCGTTGAGACTCTGCATAAACCTGCTTTTACCGGCCTCCATCTCAGCTTCTGAGCCGTAATACATATGGTCCGAATGCGCGTCCAGCCGGTTTATCCGGAAAACCCGGGGATCCTCCAGCCATTTAAGTTCTGCCTTCATGGGTTTAGTCCTCCTGTCATAAATCATTGTCTCTAAATCAGATTCTACTCCTTAACAGCCCCGGCAGCAATCCCGGCCAGGATGTATCTCTGGAAAAATAAGTAAATCAGAATGGTCGGCAGCATGACTATGATGATGCCCGCCGCCAGGCTCTGCCAGGAACCGTGCTGGGCATTGGCATAATCCATCAGGAAGGTGGTCAGGGTACGCAGCTTGTTCTTGGGCATGTACAGGTAAGGAATGTACATGTCGTTGATGATGTTGATGGCCTTGATGATTACCACGGTAGCAGTGGCAGGCGCCAGTAACGGGAAAATAATCCTGGTAAACAGGCCGAAATAGCCGCAGCCGTCAAGCAGCGCACTCTCGTCCAGGGACACGGGCAGCGTGGATATGAACTGCCTGTATATGTACAGCTGCATCAAATCCGAGGCCACATAGATGATAATGGGCGCTCCCAGGGTATTATACAGATTCAGGCTGTTGATGACCTTAAAACGGGCAATCTCAGTCACAAAGCTGGGAATCAGCATACCGACAAAGAACAGCGCCACGATGGCGCCCTTAAAACGGAACTGAAACCGTTCAATGATAAACGCCGTAATGGTTCCGAACATTACATTGAAGAAAATGCTTACCACCAGGATGATGCCCGTGTTCTTAAAACCAATCAGAAGATATTTGTTATTCAGGACCTTTTGAAAATTTTCCAGGGTAAACCGGCTTTTGGGCGGAAGCAGCAAAGGAGAAATCTTCACCATGTCCGCCTTTGTCTTGAAGGAAGCAAACAGCACCAGGATAATGGGGGCCAGGACAACAGCCACCATCAGAATGCAGATCAGCTGTTTCACCAGCTGGGTTGTCACACGTTTTGCCATGATTACTTATCTCCTTTCAGCACGATTCCATGGATTATCTTATTCTGCACCAGGTAAATCACCAGAATCATCACCATGATTGCCACCGCCATGGTGGATGCCAGGCCGAAATTACTGTAAGAAAACGCAGTCTCAATGGTGTATAAGGTAAAGGTGGAGGACGCGTAGCCCGGACCGCCGGAGGTCATGACAAAGGGGATGTCGAATACCTGGAGCGCTCCCCTGATATTGTCAAACAGGACAAAATCCACCATCAGCATAATAGCGGGAATCTGAATAAACTTAAACATCTGCCACGCGTTGGCCCCGTCCACCCTGGCTGCCTCCTGCACATCCTGGGGAAGGGACTGGAGGGCTGCCATGAACAGAACCACATGATAGCCGGAGAAACGCCACAACGACACAAAGGCCAGCACAAAATTCACAATCCCGGGGTCGGACAGCCATCCGTGACCGGACAGCATTCCCATATGAAGGGCCTTTAAAATCGCGTCAAACGCACCGTTGACCGGTGAAAAGAAATAGGAAAAAGCATACGAAATCGCAACTCCGTTGATGATATACGGCATAAATACCATGGTTTTGTAAAACTTGGCCGCCCTTAACCTGGAAGTAAGCAGGACCGCAAATGCCAGCTCCACCGGTATCATGCACAGGTGGACCACAAAGTACACCGCATTATTCCTAAGCGACTGCCACAGATCCACGTTGTGGAACATGGACTTATAATTATCAAACCAGATGAAATCGCTGGACGGCGAGATTCCGTCCCAGTTGGTAAAGCTCATCTTGAACAGGTCGATGGCCGGGAACACCACAAAGCAGATTAACAGCACTGTGGGGATAATCAGGGCTACAATGATAAAATTTCTTTTCTTTCTTGCCAGGGAACTCACAGTTTTTTCCTCCTTGTTATGAGCACTTAACGGCCCATTTAATAGAGGATGCAGCAAACCCGATTCAGAGCGCTTCATTGCTCCAGGTCTGATTACCGCATCCTCTGCTGTCATGTATTCAAATCAGTTTTCCGGTTTTACTGGATTCCCAGCTTCTGTCTTGCGGCAGCCCACTTGGTGTTCAGTTCTTCAAGCCTTGCTGTGAGGTCAAAGCCCTTGGTGAACATTTCAGCGCCCAGCTTCTTATAGTCAAAGGCAGTCTCGTTCTGGATGGCCTGGAAGTCATCGCCGCCTCCATCATACATGACTAATTCCATATCCGGCTGTGCGGCATCCGCTTCTGCCAGAATGGGATCCTTCTCCTTGGGGAAATTGGTCATGGAGGATGCGCTGGTCACGAAGTTAATGTACCCCGGATACCATGCGTCGCTGTAAAACCATTCCACAAATGCCTTCGCAGCTTCCGGATTCTTGCTGTGGGTGGTAATTCCCATGAAGGAGTCGCCCTGTACAATTACCCGGAATGGGTCGCTCTCCGTATTTCTCGCGGGAAGATAGAATGTTCCCAGCTGGGAGTAATCGTCTGTACCGTTCTGGATATTTTGCAGTCCCCAGTCTCCCAGCGCCGTGATGGCTGCCTGCTTCTGGGCAAACAGCGCCGTGGCCTGGTCGCTTCCAAGGCCCAGCGGGTCCTTTCCGAACACACCGGAGGTGAACAGGTCATATGCCTTCTGGTATGCCTTTGCAATATCCGTATCCGCCGCAAAAGGCGCGTCTGTCTTAGCCATGTCATTCCAGTTCTGGCCGTTGCCGCCTTCCAGGGCAGGCATGAACTCCATGAACGGGTAATCAGGCCACTCATCCTTTGCACCCAGCGCAATGGCCATGAAATCAGGATTGTCCTTTCCGTAGTAATCCTGGAGTGTCCTGGATACTTCCTTTAACTGGTCCCAGGTAGTGGGAACCTCCACTCCCGCTTCCTCAAACATATCTTTCCAGTAGTATACATATTCATAACCGGCTGTCATGGGAATGCCCAGTATCTTGCCGTCCAGCCCATAGCCTGCCGCCAGTTCGTTGTTCCTGGTGGCATCCAGATCCGAGAGGTCGATGAGATAGTCTTTAAAACGGGACAGGGTAAACGGCTTGTTGAACATTACATCCGGAAGCTGGTTGGCAGACGCGCGCATCTTCATGGCGTTCCAGTACTCGGAGTCATCCTTGATTTTCTCCACCTCGATGTTGATGTTGGGATATGCCTCCTGGAATTTTCCGGCCATATCATTCTGGTCAATGTAATCCATCAGGTTGTTGTCCCAGATGGCAAATACCAGGTCGCCCTCCAGATCCTCATTCACTTCCACGTTGGAAGCCGCCGCTGTTGTCTCTTCTCCCTTTGACTCTGCCTGGGCCTCTGTACTGGCCGGTGCTGCCGCGGATGCAGATGTCCCGTCCTCAGGAGCGCATCCGTACAGGCTTCCTGCCGCCAGAGCCGCGCACATGGTCAGTGCCGCTAATTTCTTTCTCATAAAAACTTCCTCCCTTTCTTAATTCCTCATTGATTCTGTCCACATTTTACCAATTAAGGAGGAACTTTTCTATGAAAAATGGTTGGATTTCTTGATGTTTTGTCAGATATTAAACGGATAAAGCATTTGGTTCCTAACGTGGATTGCGTTTGTAATCGCTGGGGCTGATGGAATAGGTTTTTTTGAACATGCGGTTAAAATGCTCTACATTGCGGTAGCCTACCCGGTCGCTGATTTCATACATCTTCAGGTCCGTGGTGTCCATGAGGCGCTTGGCTTTTTCCAGGCGGATGCTTGTCAGGTAGGCGCTGAAGGTCATGCCGGTTTCTTTGGTGAATTTGGTGCTGAGGTATTTTTCGTTGAGACCCACAAAGTCGGCCGCGCTCTTTAGGGTCATATCCGGGCTGGCGTAATTGTCCGCCATAAAACGGCGCGCTCGTTGGATAACATCCTCCTGCCTGTCATCCCGGCAGTTTTCCAGATAGTCGGATACCCAGCGCAGATAATTGTTCATCCACAGCTCCAGCTCTTTTACCTGGCCCAGCCGGGACAGCTTTTCAAAGTAGTTGACACGCTCAGGGAAAAGGGCGGAGAATTCGGTTTCGTGGACATGAAACTGGTCCGCAAGCTGGCAGAGGATCTGCATGCATTCTTCCACCGCTTCCTCCATGGCCAGGTTGTTCAGCCCAGACAAAAGGCGCTCTTTTTCCCTGGTGGCCGCTACCTTGTCTCCTGAAAACAGGGCGGTCATAAAGGGACGGCATTCTTCTTTTTTACGGTCCATGGCGCGCAGGCGCGCTTCAAAGTCCCAGGCAGTGCATACGGCGTATTCCCCGGACAGGGCGCACCATTTCAGCAGACAGATGGCCTGGCCCAGAATATCGTCCATTTTGCTGTAATCCGCTATGCTGCTGATGGCGGCGGCTGTCTCCAGGTTCATGTAATCATGCCATACTTTTTGTATCTGGCGGGCAAGGGACTCAATGGACGATGGATACCTGGCCGGATCCGTTATCCTGTAATGTAGAAGGTATTGGGACGGATAGACCTTGCGGATACCCGCTCTGGTGGCCATACGGGGTATCTGACGGGCAAGTTCCAGCATGGGCTTTGCCATATCCTCCTCCAGGTTGTCCGCAAAACGCACGGACTGGCGTTTAAAGTCCACCACCTCGAACAGGACTATGCCGTAAAGACCGTCTTTTGGTATGTCTATCCCTCCGGGAGACATGGCGGGTACGGCCGGCTCTGATTCCCTGAAATACAGGCGGTTCAGCTTCTCCAGAATACCGCCAACCATCTGGGCACTCAGGTCGCTTTTCAGAAGGTAGTCATACACCCCCAGGCGGAAGGCTTCGCGCACCAGCTCAAATTCATTGTACCCGGAAAGCACGATGGTCACCGGCAGAAGGTTTTCCTCTTTCAGCCGCCTGATAAGGCCTAAGCCGTCCAGACCGGGCATTTTCATATCTGTTATCAAAAGCTCTACCGGATGGTTTCTGATGTATTCCAATGCCTGGAAACCGTCCAGGCAGTCCTTTACAAGGGTGTACCCCCAGGACTCCCAGTCTGTCAGGGATCGCAGCGCTACCCTTACTATACTCTCATCATCAACAATCAGTACTCTTTTCATTTTATTCCTTCCCCCGTGTGTATATAAACCCTGTCAGCCGTCCCTTTCGTTCATAAGCGGTATTGTGAGAATTGTTTTTGTATATTGACCGGGCTGGCTCTCCATCCTGATTCCGTACCGGCTGCCGAAGTTCAGTTTCAGCCTGCTCAGGACATTCTCCACTCCTATGCTGGTATTATCGCCTTCCGCCCTCTCCCTGGGGGTTAAAAGCTGCCTGATTTCTTCTTCTGTCATTCCCCGTCCGTCATCCTCCACCGTAAAGATAAGGCTGTCTCCTGACGCCTTAAGTCTCACGGTCAGATGGCCGATATCATCCTCCTTTTCCGCAAGCCCGTGGACAATGGAGTTCTCCACAATAGGCTGGAGGATCAGACGGGGCACCTTGCAGTCCAGGCAGGTTTCATCTATGTCGTAAACCACCTCGAAACCATCGGAATAACGTATTTTCATCAGGTAAAGATAGCTGTCCAGCACATCCAGCTCCTCCCGGACCGTATAGAAGCTGATGCTTCCCCTAAAGGAGCAGGACAGGATCTTAATGAGGGCTTCCGCCATTTTACGGATGCCGTCAAACTTCGATACCTGAGCCATGAAGCGGATGGAGTTCAGGGTATTTACCAGAAAATGGGGATTGATCTGGGACTGCAGGGCCCGGACCTCCGCCTGATGCTTCTTTTGCTGTACCTGTTCATTTTCCTCAATGGACACTTTCAGTTCCCGCACCATACGGTTAAAGGAGTGTATCATGGTCCGGATCTCGCTTTGTCCCGCCGGCTCCACATGGACCGTAAGATTTCCTTCCTCCATCTCCTTCATGCCCTCCACTACCGTGTGGAGCGGGGTGATAATCTGGCCCAGGAAATAGCGGGAAAACAGGTAAAACAGCAGAAAGAGAAGGCTGATGACCAGGATGGATGCCAGTGTCACCTGGTTATAACTGGCTGTCAGTCTGGCCGTTCTGACACACGATACTATCTTCCAGCCGTTTTCCTCCACATCCGACACTACTATGGTGTATCCCTGGCGTCGCCCGTTTCCCTGGGCGTCAAAGGCGGTTTTGTAGACCCCGGCCTCCTTTGAGGTAAGGCCCTTTAACAGCCGGCTGGCCTCCTGATACCTGTCCCCGGCAAAGATAAGGCTCCCGCTGCTGTCCAGAATAAAGGTGGTGCCCAGTTGTTCGTCCCGGTTGAATCCTCGGATTACCTCGCCCACATGGGTAACGGAAAACAGGCTGACCATCTCCATTTTCCCGGACCGGTCCGCCTGATAGTCGGGTGAAAAGGCTGCTGCCAGCACAAACTCACCGCTCTTAAGACGCGAATATGTAAGATTCTGTCTGGAAGTGTCAAATGCCCCCACGCTGACCACGTTGGGCCCGGCAAGGGCCTGTCGGTACCAGGCCTCCTGCTCCATAACCTCCTTTGGTATCCGGATCTCATCCTTTAAATATACCGTGCACCCGTCTTTTAAATAGAACATGGCTGATATGGTATCCTGGGACGGCACCATGGCCACACGGAATACCTCACTCAAACGGTTCCTACTGTCATAGCGCTGCTGCTGGTCGCCGGAATCCATACCGGAGGCCAGCTCCATGACCTCCCCGTCGTTCACGTACACCAGGTGGGACAGCTGGAGGGATATATCCCGGATGGCCTTGGACAGGCTGCTCTCAATGCTGGCCTGGGCATTACGTATATTGGTGATGGCGGACCGTTCCATGATATAGCGGGTCAGAGTCAGGGAGATAACCGACACCAGCAGAATAGGAATCACAATCAGAAGAAGAAAGCTCCTGTAATATACGGTTTTTAAGGAAAAACGCTTGTCAAACAGCATGCTCTACCTCCGGGAAAATTTCAAAAAAGCGGTTTCAGCTTAAGCCCTGCATCCGTATATCCGAAGCAAATAAGGCTCTGTCCATTTTTTTATAGCATAAGGTCAGGCAAATAGCAAGCAGATAAGGACTTGATGAATATCTTAAACATTTTTCTAAAAACTTCATTATTATCTCTTGACTTTCCCAATGTGAAGATTTATTATATGACTTTCCCGTTTCTATTCAGTTTAATTTTGCATTATTTTATTATTTTCTCATAATTTCAAGGAGGATATGCTTTATGAACAAAAAGGACGCCAATATAACTTTCTCATCATACTTCAATGATATCACAATTCATTTCTATGAGGATACTGATTTCATGGAATCTGTCGGAAAAAGGTTCGGTATAGATGTAAACAGGGACTACTTTCTGGCCATGTCCTTTCTCTATCCCTCTGACATGGCTGTCTCCTATGAAGATAAATGCGCACTAATGGAGCTGCTGTCCCCTGTTGCGGTATATGGCCCGATAAATAAGTCCATTGACTCCCCGCAGTTCCTTATATGCGACAGAGGAACCACACTTTTTCTGGCGGCGCACACAAAGGAAGAATTAACAGGCTCCCGCGGCAACGTGTGTGATAAGGCCCTGGAGCTTTTAAAACAGAACCGCCCGGATGTCTTTATCCGAATCGGTATCGGCACCTTGGAAACCGGATTGTCCGGTATTGAACGCACCTATCAAAACAGTCTGAGGGCCGTCAATGCAGGTGAGAAATTCAAAAAGGAACGGCGTATTCTGGACTTTATGGGAATGGAAATATACAGCGCAATCAATGCCATGGTCCTGGCCCACGGACAGTCCTTAATCAGCACCATCTTATTACAGCTGACAGACGGGGAACAGACGATTCTGGGAAAATACTATAAGTGCAAAGAACAGATTCCTGCTGTTGCAGCAGCATTACACCTCAGCGAGGAAGAAGTCCTCAACACTTTATGCAGAATAAAGGAAAAAACAGGACTGGATGTCAACGATACGGAGGATAATTTTAAATTGAATTTTATCATGATTGCAAAAAGAGTGCTGGAAAAGGAAAAATGCAATAAGCAAGCCGTAAGGGCACTTTAAAGTACCCTGGTGAAAAAAATGTGCCTTCTTGTGCTTTTCAGGCAATCCTCTTATACTTGCAGTGTAAAGAAAACACAAACAGCATCTATTCACACAGCACTCATTAAAAGAAGGGAAGAAGAAAATGCACAATTTTCAGTATTACACACCTACAAAAGTGGTTTTTGGAAAGGACACGGAAAAACAGACCGGATCTCTTGTAAAGGAGCAGGGAGGCAAAAAGGTCCTGATCCACTACGGAGGCGGAAGCGTGATACGTTCCGGCCTTCTTGACAGGGTTAAGGCTTCACTGGCAGCCGAACACATGGATTTTGTGGAATTGGGAGGCGCTGTGCCCAATCCCAGGCTGGGTCTGGTCTATGAAGGCATTGAATTATGTAAAAAAGAGGGCGTTGATTTCATCCTGGCCGTTGGAGGCGGAAGCGCCATCGACTCCGCGAAGGCAATCGGTTATGGAGCAGTGAATGAGGGCGATGTATGGGATTTTTATGACTATAAGCGCCAGCCGTCCCGCTGCCTCCCCATCGGCGTTGTCCTGACCATTGCCGCCACCGGCAGCGAGATGAGCGATTCCTCTGTCATCACCAAGGAAGACGGATGGATTAAACGCGGCTACAGCAATGACCTCAGCCGCCCAAGATTTGCAGTCATGAACCCGGATCTCACAAAAACACTTCCCGATTACCAGACAGCCTGCGGGTGTACGGATATCCTCATGCACACCATGGAGCGGTACTTCACAAACGGCGGCAACATGGAAATAACGGACAGCATGGCGGAAGCACTGATGCGCACCGTCATTAAAAATGCAAAAATCCTTGCAGAGGATCCCCTTAACTACGATGCCCGCGCAGAAATTTTATGGGCCGGCAGCCTTTCCCACAATGGACTTACCGGCTGCGGAAACGCCGGAGGTGACTTTGCCTCCCATGCATTAGAGCATGAAATCGGCGGCCTTTTTGATGTTGCCCATGGAGCCGGGCTGGCTGCAATCTGGGGAAGCTGGGCAAGATATGTCTATCAGAACTGCCTGCCCCGGTTCCACCGCTTTGCCGTCAATGTAATGGGGATTGAGGACCTTGGCGCACCTGATGATACAGCCCTTAAGGGCATCTGCGCAATGGAGGACTTCTATCGCGCCATCCATATGCCCACCTCCTTGCAGGAGCTGGGAATCGCGCCCACGGACGGGGACTTAAAGACAATGGCCCGCAAATGCGCGGTGGCGGCCGGCGGGCAGAAAGGCTCTGCCATGGTTCTTCATGAAGATGATATGCTGGCAATATACAGGATGGCGGAGTTTGGACCTGAAAAGGCTGCCGCACATTAGGACAGGAAGGAGTATCCTATGCACTATGTACAATTGAACCAGGGGAATAAAATTCCCCAGTTAGGCCTGGGCGTATATCAAACCGCTGACGGACAGCAGACCATGGACGCTGTTTGCTGGGCGCTGGAGGCCGGATACAGGCACATCGACACCGCAAAGATATATGGAAATGAAAAAAGCGTGGGAGACGCAATTCGTGCAAGTAAAATTCCCCGCCAGCAGATTTTCCTTACCACAAAGCTGTGGAATGATGATATACGGGCCGGACGGACAGAGGAAGCATTTAATGAAAGCCTGGCCGCCCTTCAGACCGATTACATCGACCTTTACCTGATTCATTGGCCTGCAGAGGGTTTCACCGAGGCCTGGACTGCTATGGAGAAGCTCTATAAACAAGGCAGAATAAGGGCCATCGGAGTCAGCAATTTCCACAAATGCCATTTGGATGAACTGGAGAAGAGGGCAGACATCATGCCTGCCGTCAATCAGGTGGAATCCCATCCCTACTTTAATAATAATGAACTGATTGATTATTGTTTCAGCCGCGATATTGCCGTGGAAGTATGGAGTCCCCTGGGGGGGACCGGCGGAAATTTGCTTCAGGATGAAACGCTGGTCCGGTTGGCAGAAAAATACGGCAGAACACCGGCCCAGATTGTCCTGCGCTGGGATATCCAGAGAAATGTGGTAGTCATTCCCAAATCCACACACCGGGAACGGATTGTCTCCAACCAGGCTATTTTCGATTTTGAATTATCCGACCAGGACATGGAAGCAGTCACCCGCTTAAACCGCGCAACTAGGGTTGGGGCGGATCCGGAGCATTTTAATTTCTAGTACCATGGAAAACAGACCCCTGGCCTAACAATTCACAAGCAAAAAGGGGAGCAACCCGTCCGCAGGATTCTCCCCCCATTGCTGCTTATCACGTTCCCTCTCTCCCTTTCCTTTCTTCCCCCTTTCCTTCCCTTTCTTTCCCTTTCTTTCCCTTTCTTTCCCACTCTCTCCCTTCCGCCTTTTGCCCGTCTTTATTTCAGGCGCCTTCATCTTACAGACAAGTATAGTGCAGGCAGGCAAAAAATCTGATATAATAAATACAGTTCCTAAAACACTTAAAGGAGGCGTCACGAATGCCAGACATAAAAATCGTTTCCAGCGAAATAGAGGTGACTCTCAAGGTCATCGGTGGGAAATGGAAGCCGCTGATTCTGCACTACCTGCAGTACGGGGGTGTAAAACGTTATAATGAAATCCTGCGTTATCTGGGAACCGCCCCCAAAAAGACGCTGACCGCGCAGCTGAGAGAATTAGAGGAGGATGGAATTATTGACCGGACAGTCATTCCCACACTTCCTGTCCAGGTTGAATATTCCATAACAGAACACGGAAAGACACTTTTTCCGATTCTCAGCCTCATGTGTGACTGGGGATATAAAAATATGGGGGACCGCTACCAGCTGACGCATCCTACCTGCGGTTGTGAGGATGAGGAATAATGATAGAGGCCATACCTTTCAAAACTTCAACAATATTCCAAAAGGACGGTATATCATGAGCTCTAATGAATCAGAAAACGAACGGTACGAAATGCTGGTGAACGGGGACATACACAAGGTTATCCCGCGGCTTGCCGTCCCCACCATCATCAGCATGATGGTCAGCGCCATCTACAACATGGCAGATACCTTTTTTGTGAGCCAGCTTGGCACCAGCGCCTCCGGCGCTGTGGGCATCATATTCTCAGCCATGGCCATCATCCAGGCCCTGTCCTTTACCATCGGCATGGGCAGCGGCAACTACATGGCCCGGTGTCTGGGCGCCGGACGCCATGAGGACGGGGAACGCGCTGTCTCTGTCGCGTTTTTTACCGGCTTCCTCCTGGGTACCTGCCTGGGCGTTTTCTGCCTGTTCCACATTGACCAGGTTGTGATGCTTCTGGGCGCCACGGAAACCATCAAGCCCTATGCAGTGGAATATGCCCGCTATATTTTCCTGGCCACGCCTTTTATGATGTGTTCCTTTATCATGAACAACCTGCTGCGGCTCCAGGGCCTTGCCGCCTTTGCCATGGTGGGAATCACCGCCGGCGGCATCCTTAACATTGCCCTGGACCCCATCTTCATCTTCGGCCTTGGTATGGGCACCTCCGGGGCCGCCATTGCCACCGGCCTGTCCCAGTTTATCAGTTTCTGCATTCTCCTCGCCCAGTGCAACCTGCGCAGGGAGTGTATCCATATACGCATCGGCAATTTCCGTCCCTCCCTTTTCCTTTACGGCAAAATCTTAAGCGGAGGCCTTCCCTCCCTGACCCGCCAGGGTATGGCCAGCATAGCGACTATTGTGTTAAATACCACGGCCCACCCATTTGGCGACGCGGCCATCGCTGCCATGGCCATTGTGAACCGCCTGATTTACTTCGTCAACTCAGCCGTCATCGGCTTCGGCCAGGGGTTCCAGCCCGTGTGCGGATTTTCCTACGGCGCCAGGAAATACAGCCGGGTCCGCCAGGCCTACTGGTTCTGCGTGAAATTTACCACCTGCATACTGGTTGTGGTGTGCGCGGGCGGCTTCCTGGTCTCCGGTCATGTAATCAGCCTGTTCCGGAAAAATGATCCTGAAGTCATTGCCATCGGTACGCTGGCACTGCGCCTGCAGATAGCCACCATGTGGATGAACGGATTTCTGACCATGAGCAACATGATGTCCCAGTCCATCGGCTACGGATTCCGCGCCACCCTTCTGGCTATCTCGCGCCAGGGTCTGTTCCTCATTCCGGTTCTTCTCATCGCCGCCCATTTCCTGGGCCTTTTGGGCATCCAGCTGGCCCAGCCCGTTGCCGACATCGCAACCCTGGTTCTCACCTTAGTCATAATCCGGGGCATATTCAGGGAATTTAACAAGTTAGAGGGCCTCTAAATCGCCGTCCAATGTGTTCTACATCCTGGAATTTATCATATATTTTTAATAATTCCCATCTCCAGGAGCGTTTATGAATCACTCATTGACCGCATCCTCCCCTGTCTCCAAGCGCTTGTCACCCAGGAAAATGGCCTTTATCACCGGGACCCTACTCCTGACCTCCACCGGGTTCATATGCAGGATACTGGGATTCTTCTACCGAATCTTCATGTCCAGGACCATCGGCGCCGAGGGACTGGGTATTTACAATATGGTGCACCCCATATTCAGCATTTGTTTCGCTGTCTGCGCAGGCTCCATCCAGACCGCCCTGTCGCAGTACGTGGCTGCCAACCAGACCAGGGGCAGGGCCGTATTCAGGACGGGTCTGGTCATTGCCATGGGCATGTCCTTTCTCCTGGCCTGGGTCATCTATGGAAATGCCGGTTTCCTGGCAGAAAAACTTCTGCTGGAACCAAGATGCGCCCCCTATCTGCCGGTGATGGCAGTGTCTGTTCCCTTTGCAGCCCTCCACGCCTGTATCAACGGTTACTACTACGGCATGCAGAAAGCCCGTGTCCCCGCCTTTTCCCAGGTGGCGGAGCAGGTCATACGCATGGGCGCCGTGTTCCTCATCGCCAGCATCTGGCTGGAATCCGGACGCCAGATTACGGTAAGCCTGGCTGTATACGGACACCTGATTGGTGAGATGGCATCTGCCGTTTTCACCGTGTTCTGCCTTGGCTTCTTCCCGCCCTGCAAAGACGGGGATTCCCGCCGCGCTCCGGCCATCCCCCTTTCCTTTGGCGCCACTGCGGCCCCTCTTATGGCCCTGGCCCTTCCCCTTATGGGAAACCGCCTGATATTAAATGTCCTGGGAAGCGCGGAAGCCATATGGATCCCCAACAAGCTGATGAGCTCCGGCCTCACAAACTCAGAGGCCCTGTCCGTATACGGCGTGCTGACCAGCATGGCCCTGCCCTTCATCCTGTTTCCCTCTGCCATCACCAACTCTATGGCCGTGCTCCTGCTGCCCACGGTGGCCGAAGCCCAGGCCGACGGCAACGAGGCCCGTATTTCCTCCATGATATCCATGTCCCTGCGCTACAGCTGCTATATGGGTGTGCTGTGCATCGGCATATTCACCATCTTTGGGAACCAGCTGGGCGTCAGCGTATTCCACGATCAGAATGCAGGTACATATATCACCATCTTGTCATGGCTGTGCCCCTTTATGTACCTGGCCACTACCATGGGAAGCATCTTAAACGGTCTTGGCAGGACTTCATCCACCTTTTTCCAGAATGTGTTTGCCATGGTCATACGGCTGGCGTTTGTACTCTTTGCCATTCCCAGATACGGTATCCTGGGATACCTGTGGGGCATGCTGGTCAGTGAACTGGCCCTGGCCCTCATGAGCTTCCTGGCGGTAAAGCGTCTGGTACCCTTTTGCTGGGATACCGTCAACATGATAGTTAAGCCCGTGCTCCTTTTACTGATTTCCATCGGCATGTACCTGGCATTTTCCCAGTCCTGCTTCTGGCTTAAGGAGCTTCCCCTCTTTATCATGACAGCCGTGCAGATTCTGTTCCTGAGCTTCAGCTACATGGGACTTCTGCTCCTGTTCCACAAAAAGCGGCCCCTGCCTTAAACAGGGACCGCTCTTTTCTTGCTTTGCCGCCCATATATTAACGGAAGCGTACTTACGTGTTATATTTTTCCACATAATAGCTGAGGATGTCCGTCAATATATAGGATTCATATATCTCGAATACAGTTTCATTATCATGGTACAGACAAAATGAGGCAGCGTTGATTCTGAGCAAAGGCTGGTTCTGCTCTGTCTCCAGATATCCGTAGATTTCACTGCTTCCCACTGTGGCGTTTAAAATCTGGCGCGCCTTTGTAAAGGAGAGCTGGTAAAAGGATTTAAGCACCTCATACAGGGAGTTGTGGTTGAAATCAAATAACTCCAGCTTGGGAAACAGCTTCCTGGGGAGGATAGAGGTATTGATACAGTAGGGCCTTCCGTCCGCATAATAAATACTCTTGATGACATAGACCTCCTCCCCTTCCTCCAAACCCATCCTTCGCCTTATATCCGCGTCTGCTTCCTCCACCTTCAGTGACAGCAGCTTTTTGGACGGCGTCTTTCCCTGATGGAGAATGGCCTCGGTAAAGCTGTAGATACGCGACAGCCCCTCCGATCCATGGTCCCTGACAAAGCTTCCTTTTCCCTTGATTCGGTAAAGCAGCCCCTCATGAACCAGCTCGTCTATGGCCTTCCTGACTGTAATCCTGCTTACCCCATAGGATACGCACAGTTCATTTTCCGATGGAATGACCTGGTTGGGCCTGTATTCCATGCTCTCGATTTTATGTATGATATCCTGCCTGATCTGCTCATATTTGGCTAATTTCTCTCTCATAATAACCTCAATCCGCTCTCTTTTTGTTTTTACCATTATATACTGAGAGAGACATTCTTTCAACTTATTGGAGAGAGAAAAGGGTTCATTCCGCTGTTTTCTGCGATATTTTTCTCCAGTTCATGTATCCGTAGAGGGAATTCAGCAGATTCACTGTTTTCATTACAATGATAAGCAGGGCCGTGGTGTCCCCTGATACAAACACCATAATCCACATGATAATGGACAGGGCGTTTACAATAACCCACATAAGCCACTGCTCGGAATAACGCAGCAGATAGAGCATACTGGCTATAACGGAGACCACTGTGGTCAGTGAATCCATGAATGCAAAGGAACCGCCCATGTATTTTAACAATTCTGAATATCCCCATACTCCCACAGCTGTGGCTATGGCTACCCCTGCCACAAGCTTAAGCGTCATGGTACGGAATCTGACCTCGCCGTCGCTGGTTGCGTTCTTCTTCCACAGATAGATGGCCGTGGCGCTGACCGGAATGCTGTAGAGCACATTGTACATGACCTCGCCGTACAGCGGGATTCCCAGACACTGGTACGCGTACATGGCGCTGTTGATGATGGCAAAATAAAGTCCTGCCACCTTGCCCTTTGCTCCCAGCACCAGGTTCAGGCTGCCTGTAAGGCTTAAAACAAGCATGAACGGCGTATCCCCGTTGATAAACCATATGACAGTCATCAGGGAACACACGAAAATCAGCCAGACCTTCTCAAATATACTCCAATCACGAAAGAACTCTTTTATCTTATTCATTTAAACTACCCCTCCACATTCGTATGTTTACTGCACCCGTTCAGGATATACGGCGCAAAATCCTGCTGTTCAAACATTTCCCCGGTCATCACCGGCCCCTGGATGCTAACGATTGCCGAGGCCACCCGGTTGGCAAGCCTCACGCATTGTTCCGTATCCAGCCCTTTGGAATACCCGGCAATCATGGCAGCCACATGGCTGTCGCCTGCCCCTATGGTATCCTTTACCTGTGTTTTATAAGCAGGGACCTGTCTCATCACGCTGCCGTCATAATACATGGTGCCGGAAGCTCCCATGGTGACCACCACAAGGTTATGATTCAGGCCGTACAGGTACCTCAGGCAGTCCTCCACAGACGGCTGCTTTGCGTAATCAAAGGCTTCCTTTTCATTGAGATGGAGAATGGGACCCACTGAAAGGATGCGCTCCATCACAGCCTGGTCAATGTCGGTTATGACCGGTCCCGGAGCAAAGAAAACGCGTTTTTCCTTCATCCTGTCCTTCGCGCCCGCCATCCAATCGGAAATGACCCTGCCGCTGGCACCGCACACCTGGTATCCGGCCACATAGATGCTGTCGTAGGCATCCTGGGACAGCTGTTCAAACCAGGAGGGCCTGAAGCGCCCTTCCGCGCCCTTGACCGTGATAAATGTGCGCTCTCCATCCTCCACCACCAGGCACAGGCAGTAACCGTTGTCCGACTCCTCTTCCCTGATAAGGATACGGTATCCCAGCTTTTCCAAATCGCCTGCGATCATATCCCCGTACATGCCCCTTCCCACAGGCACGAAAAGGTCGTGGTCCACGCCAAAGCCCCGCAGCGTACCCGCCACGTTGTAAGCACATCCTCCCACCGTGGACACGGTTTCGCTGCACAGGATATCCTCTCCGCTTTTAGGCAGACGCTTTATTTTCATGATAATATCAATGATGGCAGCACCTATTACAAGGGTTTTCATGCAAATCTCTCCCTTCCCTTTTCCAGTATACGGATGTAATGGTCAAAGTCTGCATCATTCTGCTGCCTCAGGGTCCGGATGTATTCCTGTTTTATCCTTCCCATCCCTGTAAATGCCCCGCAGACAGCAGTGGCCATGGCTCCGATGGTGTCTGTGTCACCTGCCATATTGGCACAGAGCAGGCAGGACAGGTTTGGATCCTGGGCATAGTATGCCACGGAGAGGGCGGCAGGGACAGACTCAATAATACCTACCCCTGTGCCCACCACATCGTAGAGCTTATGGATAAATCCCTCATCATCCCCCTTATAGGATCTGGCGATGTCCAGGCCAATCCGCAAGCGCTCTCCCAGCCTTGGACTGAAGGTCTCGCAGCCCATGCCGTAACCAATCTCCTCAATCCCAAACACATCCTCCATTACTTTCTCAAAGTCATCCTTCACAATAGCCGAACTCACAGCCTCGGCAATCATGGCAGCCCCGGCTATGGTCACATCACTGGTGTGTGTGGCTCTTGACACCAGGTAGACATATCTGGCAATGTCCTCCTTTTGTTCCGGCCGGAACAGGCAGCCGATGGGTGCTATCCTCATAGCGCTTCCGTTGGACAGCGCCTTATCCGTAATCCTGGAATCCTGGATGTTATCCCTGAAATTTGCCAGGGCCACCTTGGAGGTGGGACCCAGAATATTGTTTTCAAAGGCATTCTCCTTCTCAGCCCAGGCCAGCATCCTCAGGGCAATGTCTCTGGTGTCCGGTTCATAGTCAGTGGACTCAATGGAGTCCAGCAGGACAAGGGCCTGGCCCGTATCATCGGTGAACTGGCCCTTCTTATAGTTGAACGCCACATCATTCTCAGCCGGTCCGTCCAAGAATCCCTCAATCCGTCCAAAAAAGGCCTTTACTCTCTTTCTTCCCCACAACTCGGCAGGCATCCCCATGGCATCGCCCAGGGCCATCCCGTAAAGGGCTCCGGCAATTTTGTCTCTCATACTGTTACCTCCTGGCAATTTATTATTACATATTGTTATTACAACTTGTATTGTTATTTGCATTATAATATTATCTGACATTCCTGTCAATATAAAATTACATTTTTATGCATAAAGACATAAAACACCACTGTTTTTTTCGATATAATACCGTTTTTTTGTTTAGTTTGTACAAATACAGCAAAACCCGTTCTGTCCTTCCCTGACCGTCTCTGTACAAAAAGGACGCGCCATGCCGGTTTGTGCCGGTATCCTTAGAGCGTAAATTTTGTCCGCCAGGGCCTGTTTTTTCGGCTTTTTGCCAGCCGGCCCTCTGGTTGACTTTCCCTTGGTTTCGAGATATAGTATTTAAATGGTTATTTTTGAAATACGAAAGGATTGTGATTTATATGGAGAAAAACAAAGAAGCAAAAGAGGTGGACCTGGGCACGGGCAGCGTGGGGAAGCTTCTTTTTCAGTTGGCCCTGCCGGCCATTACAGCCCAAATCATCAACGTTCTGTATAATATGGTGGACCGTATGTATATCGGCCACCTGCCCGGCGAAGGCGCCAACGCGCTTACAGGGGTAGGCGTCACCTTCCCGGTTATCATGGCGATTTCCGCCTTTGCCGCCCTGGTAAGCATGGGCGGCGCTCCCAGGGCATCTATCATGCTGGGCAAGGGCAGGAAGGACGAAGCAGAAAACATCCTGGGCAACTGTACCACTGCCCTTATAACCGTGGCCGTTGTGCTGACTGCCTTCTTCCTTATCTTCGGCCGCCGCATCCTGCTGATGTTCGGAGCCAGCGGCAATACCATAGAGTACGGGTGGGCTTACATGCAGATTTATTCCCTGGGAACCATTTTTGTACAGCTGGCCCTTGGACTCAACGCCTTTATCAATGCCCAGGGATATGCCAAGACAGGTATGTACACCGTGCTCATCGGGGCCATATGCAACATCATCCTGGACCCCATTCTCATGTTTGTGTTTCACATGGGCGTTCGGGGCGCTGCCCTGGCCACCATCATATCCCAGGGAATCTCCGCTGCCTGGGTTGTCCTGTTCCTGATATCGAATAAGAGCTACCTTAAAATACGCACCTGCTTCATGCGGCCCAAAAGGGAAATTCTCATGCCGGCCATTGCGCTGGGCGCAGCCCCTTTTGTCATGCAGTTCACGGAAAGCATCCTGAATATCTGCTTTAATACCTCCCTCTTAAAATACGGGGGAGATGTGGCAGTAGGGGCCATGACCATCATGGGAAGCGTGATGCAGTTCTCCCTCCTGCCCCTTCAGGGACTGACCCAGGGCGCCCAGCCCATTATCAGCTTTAACTACGGCGCCAAAAAGCTGGACCGCGTAAGCAGGACCTTCCGGCTGCTTCTGACCTCATGTATGACCTACTCAACCGTACTTTGGGCTGTGGCCATGTTTGCGCCCATGGTGTATATCCGCATCTTTACCCAGGATGCAGCCCTGACAGCCTTCAGCGAGTGGTCCATCCGCATCTATATGGCCGCGTCCCTGCTCTTTGGAGCCCAGCTGGCATGCCAGCAGACCTTTATCGCCATCGGAGACAGCAAAACCTCCCTGTTCCTGGCCCTGCTGCGGAAGGTCATCCTGCTGATACCGCTGATTTACGTTCTGCCTAACCTCTTTGAAAACAAAGTGTTTGCGGTATTCGTGGCAGAACCCATTGCCGATACCATAGCCGTATGCACCACGGTAACACTGTTCCTTCTTTCCTTCCGGAAAATGAAACGGGAGCTGGGAGCCAATGCCTGATTGTATCCGCATCTGACGGACAGAGCCGGATATCCTATATCAAAAGACACCCCAAAGCCTTTTTATCAGCTTTGGGGTGTTCCATATCTACACCTGATCGTAAATCGTCTGTAAGAACTTCACATCTTCATGATACCGCTCCCTGCTGGAATTCTCCAACAGCATGGCAATATGGGGCTTTCTCTCCTTTACATGCTTCATAAGGGGTTCATACCGGAAAAGACCGTCACCCACATGGCGGAACAGCTGTTCCTGGCCGTCAAAGACAAAATCCTTCACATGAAGGGCGCCTATGCGGTCGCCGTAATATGCAAAAGCCCTGTCAATAACCTCTTTCTGTGCCTCCGGCTCCGCCTGTTCGGGGTGGATCAGATTCACGGCGTCCAGTATCACCTCCACATTGGGGGAATCAATGTCCTCCAGGAACCGCTTCATCCGGGCAGGGCTGTACAGCGTGTGGTTAAATACGCCCTCCACACCTACGATAACTCCCAGCTTCTCAGCCGCAGCCACGATCTCCCTCATGCTCCTTAAAAGCAGCTGGTAGGCGTCCTCTGTATAGGATTCCTCTGTGACCCTGAAATCCGGATCCAGGCGTCCTGTCTCGGTTCCCACCATATCAGCCCCTATGATTCTGGCATATTTCATATGTTCGATAAAACGCGCCACCTCCGCCTGGCGTCTGGATTCAATGGGATTGACAGGATTGATATAGCAGCCCAGCACAGCCACATGGATTTGGTTCTTCTCCAGCTCCCGGGCAATGGTCCGGGCAAAACCGGAGCTGTAATGGCCTGCGGTAAAATCATAATCGCTGATGGACTTTCCGAATGCCAGCTGGATTTGACGGATATCATGTTCCCTTACCCGGGCAAACAGCTTCTCCATTTCCATCTTCGGACATAAATCATGGCATCTCATGCCTGTATTCAGTTTCATGGACCCTTCTCCTTTGCAAACGTTTTCAAGTCCTATTTTACCACGGTTATTCCCGGCCTGCCAGTCCTTTCCCGTCTTTTTCATTTTTTTCTTTACCGGCTTTTTCCTTCATATAGGCATCCATGGCTTCCGCCACGGTCTTGGAATAGGCCACTGCCTCCACCACGGTCTTGGCTCCCAGAACCACATCGCCGGAGGCAAAGATTCCCTCCACCGTTGTCTCCCCCTGTTCGTCCGTCTGCAGAAGGCCGTTTCTGGTGGCCTTCAGCCCCTCTGTGGTATTGACCAGCTTGCTCTTTGGCCCCTGGCTGATGGAAATAATAACAGAGTCAGCGTAAACCTGCTCTTTTTCCCCGGAATACCCCGTCACATTGTCTTCCTCATCATACAGTATCTGCTGAAATACAGGCCCGTTGTCATTGATTTCCACAATATTCCTGCTGAACTCAAATTTAGCTCCGTCCAGCATGGCATACTGCGTCTCATGAAGGCTGGCGTCCGAATGGCTTCCCCTGGCGTAGAGGGTCACATGGTGGGAACCTTTTCGGATGACGGTCCTGGCCACGTCCATGGCGGAATTGCCCACTCCGATGACAGCCACCCTGTCCCCTAAGTCGTAGGCATCCGGATTAGCCAGGTAATCAATGGCAAAATGCACATTTCCCAGGGATTCTCCCTTGATTCCCAGCTTCTTTGGACGCCATACGCCGGTGCCGATAAAGATGCTCTCATATCCGTCCCGGAACAGGTCCTTGATTTCCAGGGCCCCTCCTATGGTGGTATTGGGACGAATCCTGATTCCTATGGACAGAAGCTTTTTCTTATAGCGCTCCAGTATCGCCTTGGGCAGACGGAATTCCGGTATGCCGTACTGCAGTACGCCGCCAATCTTGTCCCTGGAGTCAAAAATGGTTACACTGTACCCCTTCTTTGTCAGAAGGATGGCGATTGTGATACCCGCAGGCCCTGCCCCGATAACAGCCACCTTTTTCCCGTTCTTTGGCTGGCACTGGACGTCAATACGCTCCAGGCATGTGTCCGATATATAATTCTCTATGCTGCTCACATGAACCGGCTGCCCCTTCCTTCCCAGGACACAGTGGCCCTCGCACTGCCGCTCATGATTGCATACAAGGGAACACACCAGTGACATGGGGTTGTTGGAAAACAGCATGGCACCTGCCTCCTCCAGTCCCCCCTCTTTCAGGGCCTTAATCATGGCTGGTATGGGGGTGTGGATTGGGCATCCCTGCTGACACATGGGTTTCTTACACTGAAGACAACGGTTGGCTTCGTCGATTACATGAACTGCCATGGCATGATTCCTCCTCTAAACTGCTCTCATCTCATTTTTGCAGCCCCAATCATAGCACAGCCATACAGGGGAATCAACAGAGCCGGTGTACTTTTTGCGAAACAGCCCGTCGCAAAATTAACAGGGCAAACCGGCAATTCTCAGGGGCTGTTCTGACCTGCCCGGACCACCTGACAGCAAAATGCCCCCGGGACAGGTTCATACCTGAATCCCGAGGGCATTTTGCTGTAAACAGAGAGGGACAACCAGTGTCTGTCCCTCTCTGCTCTCGTTAAATGCTTCACCCGTTAAATAAATAACTTTTAATCTTCTCCTGGCGGCTGCCGGTTTCTGCTGCCGGTTTCTGCTACCGCTGTACGGCTGCCCTGCTTCCTCTGACCACCCGGAACACGCCGGACATCTCCAGCATCTTGGCCACATTGAAAAAAATAAAGGAATCAATGGGCCATTTCACTATGTTCTGTATGACCCTGGGAGGCAGGAGTATCATGAATGCCTGCCCGTACAGGATGCTGAGACACAGGGTATTGAGAATCACATTGCACACCAGGCAAACCAGAAAATGGGCCGCCAGCACCCTGGTCAGCTTTAATGGTTTCTTATAAAAGAAAAACCCGTAAATCAGACCAGCCAGCATGGTCACCAGGGTCAGGCCGGGAAAAAAGGCCCCCACCGGCTTGATGAGATACTTGATGATGTCCAGCGCCCCCGCAAACAGACAGCTGACTGCGGGGCCAAACAGATAGGCCACTAATTGGTTGGGTATGCCGGAAAAACCGATTCTCTGGGTGTTCGTCAGCTCGATGCGGAAATTTACCAGGATGATTGCCGCTGCCGCCAGCATGGCGCACACAGTGATGGTCCTGACACTCTTAAGCTCCCGGGACGAGCTGCCGAACAGTTCTGCTAATTTCTTCATGATTCATTACCTCCTTTGCAGATTTCACGGACTACAAACGGAGATATACAATGGCAGGTGCAGGAACCTTTCTTCCTGGCATACAAAAAACGGCCCCGAAAACCCATCCGGTGCACCACTATGCCCGGACATGGCTTCCCTGTGCGAGAACGTGCTGTATCATTGATTTTCACACACGCTTTTGGCCGGCGTAAACCGGCTGCACATAAAACAGGCCGCTCCATCTATCTCTGTTGCAGCGGGATGCGGCATATGTACCGCAGACAGTTTCCCTTTGGGAATCCTCTTTCGTCCAGCTGACAACTCCCTGTCCAGCCGGCACTTAACGCACATATACCTACTCTGCTTCTGTTTTTATTGTACCTTCTACTATACACTATATATGAAGATATGCAAGCACTTTTTTGACATCTTCCTCCGCGGCTTATTACGGCGCTTCCCAGTAATAGGTCCCGTTCTCCAGGGTACGGATGGCAAAATCCTCATCATACAGGTATTCCAGACAGGAAAAGGTCTTGCTTATGACCATCTTAAGCTTGATGAACTCAGACTGGTCCCCGGGCACATGGTCTATACCGTAAGCCAGACACGCCACCTCCTTGGTGGTCATCCTGTGGTGGCCGTGGTCCAGGATATGCTTGATCAAATCCGTCTTATCCAGATAGGCAAAGACAATCCGGTCCACCACCCGCTTCACATCCCGGATGGGTTCCTTGTGAGCCGGAAGAATCAGGCAGTCCCCATACTGGTGCTTCAGCTTTTCCAGGGAGTCAAAATACCCCTTAAGCAGATGCTCGTCCGGATAGGTGGTGCCCACAATGGGCACAATGCCGTCAATGACCTGGTCCGCGCAAAAAAGTATCTTATGGTTCCGGTCGTACAGCCCCATCTGCCCGTAGGTATGTCCCTTAAGCCCCACTGTCTCCAGGTCATAATCCCCATAGCTCAGAATCCGTCCCTCACTGACCGGCGTATAGGGGTATCCCGGAATCTCGAATTCCCATCCCCTGTTCTCCCGGATCCTTTGGTTTACTTCCATAAACATGTTCCATATCTCCGGCGTCCCATCCTCTGTCACCCCGACGCTTTGCAGCACCTGGGGCTGGTCCTCCGTGGAGCCATGGCTGTGGTTATAGTACAGACAGTCATAGCAATGCCTGTCTTCCTGGGGATTCATGAACAGCCTCGCGCCTCTGGCCGCATACTCGCTGGCCAGACCGCAGTGGTCATGATGCTTGTGGGTCAGGAATATATCCAGCCTGTCATAGGTGATTCCCAGTTTTCCCAGCGCCTCTTCCATGACGTGCAGACACGTCCTGCTGCGAAAGCCCGCGTCCACCATCAGGCTTCTCTCCCCATCCTTTCCCGGAATGAGGAATATCTTAATCTCATCAATACTTTTCTGATTGCTGTGAAGCTCCACTTCAAAAATTCCCGGAGCGCGTTCCAACATAACTTCCACCTGTCTTTCATTCTGTCATTCTATAGTCATATCCGTTGTCCGGCCTGCCGCCATGTCATGGTTTCCCTGACATCCGGTCCGTTTTTTCCATCTGCCTTTTCGCTGTCCTCACCACGGACCACGCGATTACGGTTCCCATGACGATTCCCGCCAGCACATCCGTTGGAAAATGTACAAAGAGATACAGCCTGGAAAACGCGGTAAGCACCGCCAGCATCAGGGCCGGAATCCCCCATTTCCTGTTAAAAAGGAAGATGCAGACCGCTCCCTCAAAGCTCACCAGGGAATGCCCCGAAGGAAAGGAGAAATCCTTTGGGACAGGGACCAGCAGTTCCACGGAAGGATCCAGCCAGCAGGGGCGCTGCCTGGCCGCTATATTTTTAAGCATTACATTGCCCAGGAGAAATCCGGCCGCTATGGATATAAGCATACATCCGCCTAATATCCTGGTCCTGGGAAATGAAAAAAGCAGGACACCCATAAGGATCCAGAACCATCCGTGGTCGCCCAGAGAGGTAATGAACACCATAAGCCCGTCTACCAAAGGCGTGCGAAGTTCCTGCAGTGTATATAAAATCTGGAATTCGATAACGTCCACCTCATTTCCAGGTTAATATCCCCTGTTCATACCATTATATCCCACACAGTATTATTTTGCAATCTGTTAATATTTTAACAAAAAATGCGATTTTAGTCAAAAACCTTGCATTTTTATGAATATGTGATAAAATCCCTAACAAAATAAAGGCTCCGGAGCGTATAACTTCCGATACATTCCTCAGCCCCATAAAGGGAGAATATGAGTATGGCAAAATCAAGTGTGAAAGAATTCCTGAAACGGAAAAATGTAAACATCACGGTGCAGACCTATCTGATTGACGCCCTGGGAGCCATGGCCTTCGGCCTGTTTGCTTCCCTTCTCATCGGCACCATCTTCGGTACCCTGGGCCAGCAGTTCCAGATTGAAATTTTCAATGTCATTGCCGACTATGCCAAAAGCGCTACCGGCGCAGCCCTGGGCATCGCCATTGCCCACGCCTTAAAGGCGCCTCAGCTGGTGCTGTTTTCCGCTGCCACGGTGGGCATCGCGGGCAATGCCCTGGGAGGTCCTGTGGGCGCCCTGGTCGCCACCATTGTGGCGGCTGAACTGGGCAAGATTGTATCCAAGGAAACACGCCTTGATATCATCGTAACGCCCGGCATCACCATTATCTCCGGTGTGCTGGTGGCCCAGTTCGTGGGACCAGGCGTGGCCGGGTTCATGAACTGGTTCGGAAATCTGGTAAAGACAGCCACAGAAATGCAGCCCTTCATCATGGGGATCCTGGTGTCAGCCCTTATCGGCATTGCCCTGACCCTTCCCATCAGCAGCGCTGCTATCTGCATTGCCCTGTCCCTGGACGGACTGGCCGGAGGCGCTGCCACAGCCGGCTGCTGCGCCCAGATGATTGGATTTGCCGTTATGAGCTACCGCGAAAATAAAATCGGCGGACTGATGGCCCAGGGCCTGGGCACCAGTATGCTGCAGATGGGCAATATTGTACTCAATCCCCGTATCTGGATACCTCCCACACTGGCATCCATGATTACCGGCCCCATAGCCACCATGGTCTTCCGCCTGGAAAACATTCCCGCCGGGTCCGGCATGGGTACCTGCGGGCTGGTAGGCCCCATCGGCGTATATACGGCCATGGGCGGCGGAACCAGTATGTGGGTGGGCATCCTTCTGGTGTGCTTCCTGCTTCCTGCTGTGCTGACCTTTGTGTTTGGGGAGGTACTGCGCAGGATGGGGTGGATAAAGGATGGGGATTTGAAGTTGGATTTGTAAGGTGGAAGGGACGCGGACGGGGATGTGAGTCGGGAAAAGGCGCGGGGGACGGGCGGGGAGCTTTGGCTCATGGTTCCCTCGGGGGCTGTCTCTAAGCCGGAACCGGGGACAAAGCAGGGGGACTGCGGCAAATTCCGGAGAAATCTTGATGATTTCTCCTCCATGTGCCACCGGCTTCGGGCCGTGTGGGCCCTCAGCCGCCCCCTGCTTTGCCCCCGGTTCCGGCTAAGTGACAGCACCCCTCGGTAAAAATCGCCGAATCTTCCCGCCCACGCCCGCTCATTTTCCGGCTGCTCTTTTGCTCGTCCGCTGTCTCATCCTCCCATAAGGAGAGGAGTGATGGCCGATGGATGTGAGGATAATTGCAGGTGTGAGGAATTTTCTCGCGTGAAGCGGCGAGGGCGTTTGGCGGAGATGTAAAAAGGATGACGAGAAAAAATCTCGTCTTTGGATGAGGGCGGGCTTATGGGTTGTTTGGAGGTGAGCAGAGCTTTGAAGGTGAGATTTTTGCTCGGCTAATAGAAGGGGTGGAATGTGGATAGACTTAATGGCTGGATGCGGGGGTTTTAATAATTCTATGTGGGATTCCTTCTTATTA
>SKEV01000108.1_pt1 | contig 69297 bp, 69 predicted proteins | sample 4819531 | NCBI WGS metagenome assembly SKEV01 (sample SAMN11008800, study PRJNA524170) | human gut metagenome | biome: Human fecal sample; material: Feces; isolation source: fecal sample from pouch patient p9, p28 | host: Homo sapiens | place: Israel: Tel-Aviv | collected 2016-08-01 | reverse complement strand
TAGATGGGCAATAGAATGCCCTTCTTGTCTTAATTCATAAATTTGAATTTTATCTTCGTAACTCAATTTCATACAAAAACACCCCAAAAGTTAGATTTTTTCTGTCCAACTTTTTGGGGTCAGTACAAACCTGACCTTCTTATTTTTTCTCAATTGGTGCCACACTTGCCAAGAGTTTTTTAAGCCCAACTTCTGGGAAATTGATTTTTAACTCTTGGGTTTGACCTGAACCTGTCACTGACAATACCGTGCCATCACCCCATTTTTTATGGTGGGCAATGTCGCCGATTTGCCAATCAATAGCCTCTTTGCTAGCCGAAGCACTTTGCCCAAACGGCACTGCCTTGCCAGCTTTTGCAAATGGCTGCGCACCGCGGCTTGATTGTGGTTGTACCTTGGCTTTGCGAGATTGAATCGCTTGTTGCAAGCTCATGCCCTGCCCAAATGACATGGTGTCATCACCACCACTATAACGCACTCCATAGGATGAATTGGCTGGGCGTGCTAAGCCTTGGTATTGCAACAATTCTTCGTCAATTTCACGGATGAAGCGTGACGGACGGTTGTAATTGGTCTTACCAAACAAAGTTCGCGTGTTAGCATTGGTCAAAAAGAGGAGCTTTTCAGCGCGGGTAATCCCAACATAAGCTAGGCGGCGCTCTTCTTCCAACTCGTCTTGGTCCTCAGTTGCGCGTGACAATGGAAAAACCCCTTCTTCCATACCAATCAAAAAGACAATTGGAAATTCCAATCCCTTGGCGGCATGCAAGGTCATCAAGGTCACTTCGGCACTCTCTGCTTCGCCATCGTCAGTATCAGCAATCAAAGCCAAATCATTCAAGAAACGGCTGAGTTTTTCAAGACCCGTTTCCCCTTCTGGGGCATCTTCTTGATTGTCATCAAAGTTTTTGGTAACCGTCAAGAATTCTTCGATATTTTCAATACGTGCTTGGCTTTCCAGTGTATTTTGCAAACGAAGAGCTTCTAAGTAGCCTGTCTTGTCAAGGACTGCTTCCACCAATTTGGTAACCGTCATGCCATCAAGCCCATCACGCAAGGTCATGAGTAATTGCGCCAAATCCCAAACAGCTTGTGCAGCTTTTCCTTTGACACCTGATAACATGATGTTAGCCGACGCTTCTAACAAACTCATTTGTTGCTGGCTGGCAAAATCACGGATTTTATCCAAAGTTCCAGGCCCCACACCACGTTTTGGCTCGTTAACAATACGCTCGTAGCTGATGTTGTCTGCTGCATTGGCAATGACATTGAGGTAAGAAATCACGTCACGGATTTCCTTACGACTGTAGAATTTGGTTCCACCAACCATGGTGTAAGGAATGTTCGATTTCAGCAAGGCTTCTTCAATGGTACGAGATTGGGCATTGGTACGGTAGAGAACCGCAAAATCTTTGAAGTTTCGCCCTGTTTCACGCACAATATTGTCAATCGTTGAGGCAACAAAAACAGCTTCCTCACGCTCATCACGCGCACGGTAATAAACAATAGATTCCCCAGTTTCATTATCCGTCCGCAAGGTTTTTGGACGGCGGTTGCGGTTGTTTTTAATCACGCTGTTGGCTGCCTGCAAGATATTTTTGGTTGAACGGTAGTTTTGCTCCAGCAAAATGGTCTTGGCTTCTTTATAATCTTTTTCAAAATCAAGGATATTTTGCATATCCGCCCCACGCCAGCCATAAATGGATTGGTCGGCATCCCCCACAACACAGATGTTTTGGAAACGTGACGCCAACAATTTTACCAACTGGTATTGCGCGTGGTTGGTATCTTGATACTCATCCACATGAATGTACTGGTAACGTTGCTGGTAATAAGCCAAGACATCAGGATTTTTGTCAAACAAACGCAAGGTTAGCATGATAAGGTCATCAAAGTCCATAGCTTCGCTCTGACGCAATTCCTCTTGGTAAGCCTTGTAACATTTGGCAACAATTTGCGAATACATATCGTTGGCTTGTTTTTCGTAAGCCACTTCGTCTAGCAAATCGTTTTTGGCATTTGAAATGGTCCCTAAAATGGCTCTCTCATTCCATTTCTTAGGGTCCAAATTTAGATTTTTGAGAATACGTTTCATCAGGGTGCGTTGTTCCCCAGGGTCAACGATAGTGAAATTACGATTGTAACCAATATGGTCAGCATCACGACGCAAAATGCGCACACACATGCTATGGAAGGTCGCAATCAAGGTATCCTTGGTCGCAGGGTTTAGTTTCATAGCACGTTCACGCATTTCACGCGCAGCTTTATTGGTAAAGGTAATTGCCAAGATATTCCAAGGATTGACAAATTTTTCATCAATCAAATAAGCAATTCGGTGGGTCAAGACACGCGTTTTACCAGAGCCAGCCCCTGCCATGATTAGCACAGGACCTTCTGTCGTTTCAACCGCAAGTCTTTGTTGGTCATTCATTCCTTCTAATAATGGATTCATTGTCTAATACCACGGCTTACCTCACTAGCTAAGTCCGTGTGTTATTCCTCCTAGATAAATAGTCATCAAGATAATGCTTATCTATTGTACCATTTTTTAGAAAAAATGGGGTCCCTTGTCGTTACTTTGTCTGACAGATGCTCAAGAAATAAGAATGAATGCTGTCGTTCTCATCCACCTCAGGATGAAAGGCCAAGCCCAGCTGATTGTGAAAGCGTGCAGCCACAATCTTACCATCTTTTTCAGCTAAAACCTCAACACCCTCGTCAACTTGGTTAATATAAGGCGCTCGAATAAAGGTTGCGGGGACCTCACCCAAATCTCCGAATGAAAGCGGCGTATTAAAGCTCCCCAATTGCCTGCCGTAAGCATTGCGTTTTACCGTGACAGGTAAAGTCTCCAAATGTGTACTCTCTTGGTCTTCAATCTGCTGAGACAGTAAAATCAAGCCTGCACACGTGGCAAGCACAGGCAAACCAGCATCAATTTTACTTTTTAAAGGTTCTAACATCCCTAAATCACGCAATAATTTGCCCTGAACCGTTGATTCCCCACCAGGTAAAATCATGCCATCCAAGGGAGCTTGCAAATCTTTAGCCTGTCTAATGTCAATGGTTTTGGCTCCCAAAGCGACAATTTTTTGGCGGTGTTCAGCAAAATCTCCCTGTAAGGCTAAAATCCCAATCACTACCATAAAAACCTCCTAGATGCCACGTTCTGCCATGAGCAGTTGAATCTCGTCTTCGTTAATTCCCACCATGGCTTCGCCTAAATTTTCTGATAATTTTGCCAACAATTGTTTGTCTTGGTAATTGGTCACGGCTTGCACAATCGCACGCGCACGTTTTTCAGGGTCACCTGATTTGAAAATACCAGAACCAACAAAGACCCCTTCTGCTCCCAAATGCATCATCAAGGCTGCATCTGCTGGTGTTGCTACACCACCTGCCGCAAAGAGAACAACTGGCAATTTGCCTGTTTCATGCACGTCTTTGACCAAGTGATAAGGCACTTGCAGTTCTTTAGCAGCAAGGTAAAGTTCATCATCACGAAGCGACTGAAGGCGTGCCATTTCTTGATTTAACTGACGTAAATGGCGCACAGCCTGCACCACATCTCCTGTCCCAGGTTCTCCTTTTGAACGAATCATGCTAGCCCCCTCAGCCACACGCGTAATGCTTCCCCAAGGTTTTTAGCCCCACACACAAAAGGCACCTCAAATTGAGTTTTATCAATGTGATAGCGGTCATCTGCTGGCGACAAAACCTCGCTCTCATCAATATAATCAATCTCAATCGCTTCTAAAATCTGAGCCTCAACAAAATGCCCAATACGCACCTTGGCCATAACAGGAATAGAAACCGCTGCTTGAATTTCTTGAATCATTTTAGGGTCACTCATGCGAGAAACACCGCCAGCTGCTCGGATATCCGCAGGAATACGCTCTAGTGCCATAACCGCACAAGCTCCAGCAGCCTCAGCGATTTTCGCTTGTTCAGGTGTCGTGACGTCCATAATCACGCCCCCTTTTAGCATCTGAGCCAATTGTTTATTGAGTTGATAGCGTTGGTTTGTCATAAAAATACCTCATTTACTTTTTGATTGCTTTTCATTATAATAAAATCTGACATGGTATCAAGTGCCATTTTAAAGATTTTTAAAAAGGTCAGATTGGAGAATTATGCTAACTTACACTTTGGACGCACAGGCCAAAATCCCACTTTACGAACAACTGTATCGAGCGATAAAAACAGACATTACCAAGGGCGTCCTAAGGTCGCAGGACAAATTGCCCTCAAAAAGAAGCCTAGCCAAGCATCTAGGCGTTTCCATTGTAACGGTGGAAACCAGTTACCAGCAATTAAAGGCAGAAGGTTACATTTACAGCCAAGCTAAAAAAGGCTTTTTTGTAGCAGATATCAAGTCTCAACGTCCGATGGTGAGAAAAACAGCAAGGTTAGTTTCTCTTCCAAAAACCAGGTCAGATGATACCTCGCCCAGCCTTAACCTTAGCAATAATCAGACCAATCCTGAAACCTTTCCCTTTGCCACTTGGTCCAAATTGCTCCGTCAGGTGCTTAATAACCACCAAACTGAATTGATGCAAGCCTCACCCAGCCAAGGGCTTTGGGAACTCAGACAAGCTATTGCCCAACATTTAAATGATTACCGTGGCATGGTGGTGGACCCTAGGCAGATTGTCATCGGGGCGGGAACGGAATACCTCTACACCCTACTGATTCAGCTGCTGGGTCTAGATAAGACTGTGGCGGTGGAGGAGCCTTCCTATCCTAAAATCACCAAGATTTACCGACAATTCAACATAACACAAGTCCCTATTGCAATGGAAAAAGACGGGCTTAGTGTGGCACAACTCCAAAAAAGTAAGGCTGATATGGTTCATTTATCTCCGTCACATCAATTTCCAACAGGTGCTATTTTATCTGTTAGCAAACGCTATGACTTGCTGAGCTGGGCTAGTCAAGGAGACCGCTATATCATAGAAGACGATTACGATAGTGAGTTTCGTTTTCAGGGCTTACCAATCCCTAGTTTGCAAGAAATTGATTGCTCAGGCCGAGTGATTTACATCAACACCTTCAGCAAAAGCCTAGCTTCAACCCTTCGCATGAGTTATATGATTTTGCCCCCACAATTGCTGGAAGTCTTTGAAAAAAAGCTCAGCTTTTATGCTAATACCGTTTCTAATCTGGAACAGTACACACTGGCTGCTTTTATCCAAGAAGGTTATTTTGATAAGCATTTAAATCGGATGCGACTTTTTTACCAGAAAAAACGGGATGAATTGATTACCTGCTTAAAGGCTAGCCCGCTAAAGGATTACATCAGCATCCATGAACAAGAATCAGGGCTGCACTTTATCATGACTATTGACAGCCACTTGTCTGAAGATGCCATTTGCCAGAAAAGTCGGCAAAAAGGCTTGCAACTAACGCCTATCTCCCACTACTACCAACACCACACGCCCCAATCTACCAATGCCTTCATCGTGAACTATGCCAATATTACGGCCCCACAAATTGAGCAAATTGTCCAAATGTTGACGGAAATTCTCCTATTAGAGAGTTAGTTTCCAAACATTTTAGAATATCTCATTGACAAGGTTCGCTTTTTTTGTTATCATATTTGAAAATTTAATAGCAAACCGAATGATGTTATTCAGGAGAAGAAAGGTTTTCCTTTCGCCGAAGGAGTTACGCTCTCAGGTGTCTAAGACAGGACTGGATGACGGACGGACTTCTGGAGAGACCTGATGATGACAATCATCACCACGTTAGAAACGTGGATACAGGCGCCGAAGGGGCAAAGTTGTCACAGACAACTCAAACTCTCAGGCAAAAGGACAGAAGATAAGAAATACTTGTAGGCTCTTGTTTTTTTGAGTACCAGCAGGTATTTTCCTATCACTTTTCAGGAGTTATCGTAATGATAGCTCCTTTTGTAATAGCATCGTTTGGGAGATATGGTATAGGGAGAAAAAGAATGATGCTCAATTTTTTTAACAGTCTTGACAATGTCGTCTGGGGTGCACCACTGCTTATCTTGCTAGTGGGAACAGGCTTTTACTTCACTGTTCGCCTTGGCTTACTCCAAGTCACGCGATTGCCAAAAGCCTTTCGCTTAATTTTTGCGGATGACAAAGGGCAAGGGGATATTTCCAGTTTTGCTGCCTTAGCGACTGCACTTGCCGCCACTGTTGGAACAGGAAACATCGTGGGAGTTGCAACCGCTATCAAATCAGGTGGTCCAGGGGCACTATTTTGGATGTGGGTTGCTGCTTTCTTTGGAATGGCGACCAAGTACGCTGAGGGACTTCTAGCTATCAAATACCGTACAATCGATGACAACGGGGAAGTTTCAGGTGGCCCCATGTACTACATTGTCAATGGGATGGGCAAACGCTGGAAACCTTTGGCAACCTTCTTTGCCATTGCAGGTATCTTAGTCGCTTATTTTGGAATTGGAACGTTTTCTCAGGTTAATTCCATCACATCATCACTTGAAAATTCCTTTGCGCTATCGCCTCAGATTGTCAGCATTGTGATTGCCGTCATCGTGGCTATTGTTATCTTTGGCGGTATCCAATCCATTTCAAAAGTTGCTGAAAAAGTGGTGCCTTTCATGGCCGTCGTTTACATCACGGCAACATTGATTGTTATTTTTGTGCATAGTGAGCAAATCGTGCCTGCTTTTAATGCTATTTTCAAAGGAGCCTTCACTGGTACGGCTGCTGTTGGTGGATTTACAGGTGCGGTTGTTAAAGAAGCTATTCAAAAAGGGATTGCACGCGGAGTCTTTTCAAATGAATCTGGGCTTGGTTCTGCTCCTATCGCGGCTGCAGCTGCCAAAACAAAAGAGCCTGTGGAACAAGGGCTTATCTCAATGACAGGGACTTTTATCGATACCATTATCATTTGTACCTTAACAGGACTTTCTATCATGGTAACAGGACAGTGGAAAGTCGCAGGACTCGAAGGGGCACCACTTACCCAATCAGCCTTTGCATCTGTTTTTGGAACATCAGGTATTCATGCTTTAACCTTCTGCCTTGTTTTGTTTGCTTTTACAACTATCCTAGGCTGGTCTTACTACGGTGAACGTTGTTTTGAATTCCTTTTTGGAACCAAATACATCAAACTCTACCGTATTATCTTTGTCATTATGGTTGCCTTGGGTGGTTTCCTCAAACTGGATTTGATTTGGGTGCTTGCTGACATCGTGAATGGTCTAATGGCTCTACCAAACCTAATCGCTTTGTTGGCTCTTTCACCAATCATTATTTCAGAAACCAAAGATTACTTTGTTCGTCAAAAACAAGCAGCTGACGCTGAAGAGTTGGTAGGGTTAGCAGATAACTTAGTTGAAGACTAAAAAAGAGGGAAATTTCCCTCTTTTTATGTTCTTATTTTGATTTGATATAGTTGACACCATCTGCTTTAGGAGCCACGGATTGACCAAAGAAGACTGCTAAAACAACAATTGTTAAGACGTATGGTGTGATTTTGAGGTAAACAGATGGAATGTTTGAGAAGAGCGGTAATTGTGCTCCGATGATTGCCAATGATTGTGACAAGCCGAAGAATAGACTTGATAGCATGGCACCGACTGGATTCCAACGTCCGAAAATCATGGCTGCAAGAGCGATAAATCCAGGTCCTGCGATCGTTGTAACGGCGAAGTTATTTGAAATGGTTTGAGCATAAACCGCACCACCAATACCACCGAAGAACCCTGAAATCATAACCCCTAAATAACGCATGAGGTAAACATTGATTCCAAGTGTATCCGCTGCTTGAGGGTGTTCACCAACAGAACGGAGGCGAAGACCAAAGCGAGTCTTGAACAAGATAAACCAAGATACAAATGAAATAAGAATAGCCACATAAGCAACCAATGACGTGTTGTTGAAAAAGACTTGACCGATAAATGGGATATCTTTTAAAACAGGGAATGAGAAACGACCAAAGGTCTCTGAAATGGTATTGGTTTGTCCTTTACCAAATAAGAAACGGCAAAGGAAAACGGCTAGTGACGGAGCAATCAAGTTCAATACCGTACCAGACACGATATGATCTGCACGGAAGTTAATGGTCGCAACAGCATGAAGAAGAGAAAATAGAAGTCCTACAACTCCTCCCACCAAAGAAGCAATCCAAGGTGTCGCACTGCCAAACACATCTGCACAGCTTAGATTGAAGAGAACCCCTGAGAAAGCCCCCATAACCATGATACCTTCAAGACCAACGTTGACAACCCCACCACGTTCTGAGAAGGTTCCACCGATACTTGTGAAAATAAGTGGTGCAGAATAAATGAGCATGGAAGAAACTAATAAGGCTAATGTTGTTGTAAAAGTCATTTTATTTTCCTCCTTCTACTTTTTTAGAGTTAAGAAAACGACGGATAATGTAATCAGAACCAACAAAGAAGATAATGAAAGCTGAAATAACATCAACAATCTCTGAAGGAACGCCAATCATACCAGTCTTACCAACGGAAAGTACTGCATACAAGAAAGCTGCAAACGGAATCCCAATGGCATTATTGATCGCTAATAGTGATACAGCCATACCATCCCAACCAATGCTAAGTGAACTTGTTTGCGTATAAACATTTTCAAAAGTTCCAAGTCCTTCGACTGTTCCACCAAGTCCTGCAAGGGCACCTGAAATCACCATAGACGTGATGATAAGGCGTTTTGATGACATCCCTGCATATTCTGAAGCATGTGGGTTAATCCCCACAGAAGTGATTTCATAACCAAGTGTGGTTTTCTTCATCATAAACCATACGATAACCACAGCAATTAAGGCAATGAAAATACCGATATTAATACGTGAGTGGTTCGTCAAGTTAGACAACCATTCAATTTGATAAGATGCGTTTTGAGAAACTTTGATCGTAGCTTCTGTCGTACGCATGATGCTATCTGAAAAGACGTCTTGAATGAGGTATTGTGTTGAGTACAAGATAATGTAGTTCATCATGATAGTTACAATAACTTCACTTGTTCCAAGATAAGCACGTAAAATACCTGGGACAGCTGCAGCCAATCCTCCAGCCACAAGACCAATCACAATAGTACAAAGAACTGAGATTGGTTTTGGCAAATCAGGGAAAGAAAGGGCAAACCAGCCAGCCATTACCCAACCAATCAAGGCTTGTCCTGGAAGTCCGATATTGAAGAAACCAGCTTTAGAAGCAACTGAGAAACCAAGGGCAATCAAGATAAGTGGCCCCATAGCACGAAAAATTTCACCAATATTTTTGATAGAACCAAATGCAGTGTAAAGCAAGTCGTTATAAGCCCAAAATGGGTTATAACCAAAGATGAGCATGAGCACTGCTCCTAGTAACATCCCTAGAAAAACAGCTATTAAAGGAACTGCCCAGCGTTGTGTTTGTTTAGACATTAGCTTCCTCCTTTGTCACATGGCCCCCAGCCATCAAAATACCAAGTTCTTGTTTGTTTGTTTGACTAGCATCTAGCGTACCTTGAATTTTACCATCGTGAATAACGGCAATACGGTCAGAAACATCCAAAATTTCATCCAATTCAAAACTAATCACTAAGACAGCTTTCCCTTTGTCACGTTCTGCAATTAAACGTTTACGGATGTATTCAATCGCACCGACGTCCAAACCACGGGTTGGTTGGCTAACGACTAACAAATCAGGGTTCAAGTCAATTTCACGAGCGATAACGGCTTTTTGTTGGTTACCACCTGAAAGTGAGCCAGCTGATACTAATTCATTTGCCGCACGAACGTCAAATTCTGACATCAATTTGCGAGCATGTTCATTAATGTTTTTATAATTCAAGAAACCATTTTTGCTAAACGGCTCTTTGTAGTACGTTTGCAAAACAATGTTTTCAGCAATGGTCATATCAAGAACCATTCCGTCACGGTGGCGGTCTTCTGGCACATGCCCAACACCAAGTTCTGTAATTTTACGTGGACGTTTGTTGGTCATGTCTTCACCTTTGATAACAATGCGACCTGATTCGACTTTGCGAAGTCCAGTAATGGCTTCTACCAATTCACTTTGACCATTGCCATCAATACCAGCAAGCCCGACAATTTCACCCGCACGCACATCCAATGACAAATTCTTCACGGCCGGCACTCCACGATTTTCATTAACCACCAAATCTTTAACAGACAAGACAACTTCTTTTGGATTAGCTGCTTGTTTTTCTGTTTTGAAGGAAACGGCACGTCCAACCATCATCTCAGCCAATTCTTCACTGGTTGAATTAGCAACTGGAACAGTTTCAATAGATTGACCGTGTCTGATAACCGTTACCCTGTCGGCAACCGCACGAATTTCGTCCAATTTGTGCGTAATCAAAATGATTGATTTGCCTTCTTTAGTCAAATTACGCATGATATTTAGCAATTCTGCGATTTCAGACGGTGTCAAAACGGCTGTCGGCTCATCAAAGATGATAATGTCAGCGTTACGATACAAGGTTTTCAAAATTTCCACACGTTGTTGTGCACCGACTGTTATGTCTGAAATTTTAGCAGAAGGATCCACCGCTAAACCATATCGTTCCGACAAAGCTTTGATCTCTTCGCTAGCTTTTTTCAAATTAAGCACACCACCTGTTGAGATGGTTTCATTCCCCAAAATGATGTTTTCAGCAACTGTGAACGCTTCAACCAACATAAAGTGTTGGTGCACCATTCCGATTCCTATTTTTGAGGCTTTAGTAGGCGAATCCAGTTTAACCTTCTCACCTCTTACCCAAATATCCCCGCTGGTTGGTTGTAATAAACCTGAGAGAATGTTCATCAATGTTGATTTACCTGCACCGTTTTCTCCCAAAAGTGCATGAATCTCACCCCTACGAACATCTAAATTAATATGGTCATTGGCAACAAAATCACCAAATTTTTTAGTAATGTCACGCATTTCAATGACTTTTTCTTCTGCCATGTTAATCCTTTCAATATAATTATCTTTAAGTCAGTTAAGCCCATTACTCTCATTAATGAGCTTAACTGAGGAGAAAATTAAAAGTTCCTCAGCTGTTAAAAAGGCGACCTCTCGGCCGCGCTTAAAGAACGACAATTAATCACTTAAACCATCTGGAACAGTGATGTCACCGTCGATAATTTTTTGTTTTGCTGACTCAACAGCTTCCTTAATGTTGTCAGGAAGGCTGCTTGTTGTAATATCAATACCACCATCAGCAAGACCATATGTTTTTGTTTGGTCACCCTCAAACTTCTTGCCTTCAAGTTGCTCGTTAGAGATATCTTGAACGACTTGGCCAACTTTCTTGATTGTAGAAGTCAAGACAAAGTTAGATTCTTCTTTGTTTGAAGCTTTGTAGTCACCTTCGTCTGCTTGGTCACGGTCAACACCTATAACCCAAACTTTTTTATCACTATCTGCAGGTAATTTTTCATCGATTTCTTTGGCTTCAGAGAATACACCAGTACCTGAACCACCAGCTGCTTGATAGATAACGTCAGCACCACCAGCGTACATAGTCGCAGCAATTGTCTTACCCTTAGCAGAATCAGCAAATGAACCAACGTATTGAACATCCACTTTGATTGAACTATCTACTGATTCAACACCAGCCTTAAATCCAGCTTCAAAACGTGTGATTGTATCTGATTCAACACCACCTACAAAACCAACGTGTTTTGTTTTACTTTGCATAGCGGCAGCGATACCGGCAAGGTAGGCTCCTTCGTTATCTGCGAACAGAACACTCTCAACGTTGTCGTGACCAGAAACAACATCATCAACGATAACGTAGTTAACGTCTTTATTGTCTTGAGCAGCCTGATCTACAGCATCGTGAAGGTTGTAACCAATACCAAAAACAAGGTTGTAACCATTTGAAACAGCAGAATCAAGGTTTGTCGCGTAATCTGACTCACTATTAGATTGGAAGAATGTGTAGTCAGTATCTTTCTTCAAATCGTGTTCTTTGCCCCAAGCTTGAAGACCTTCCCAAGCTGATTGGTTAAATGATTTATCATCAATACCACCAGTATCTGTAACAAGGGCAACTTTCACTTTAGAATCTGAATCAGATGATGAGTTAGAACGACTACATGCAGCTAGACTCAATGCTGCAACGGCAGCAAGACCAAGACCAACAATTTTTTTGTTCATGAAAATGAACTCCTCCTTAAAAATACACGCAATAAGATTGCAAATTTATCGAGTCAGACGACTCAATCCATACAACAGGCTATAAAGCTTTAAAACTGTGGCATCAACCACATGACTATCATCACGACCGTCTTTATTATCAAGTTACTAAAAAGTTCAGTAACCTTCTGTCACGGTTTCACCACTAACGATGGCAACACCTGATGACGTTCCAATTCGAGTAGCACCTGCTTCAATGAAAGCTTCAGCATCTTCGTAAGAACGTGCACCGCCAGCTGCCTTAACGCCAATATTAGGGCCAACCGTTTCACGCATCAACACGATATCTTCAACCGTGGCGCCAGCCGCTGAAAAACCAGTTGAGGTTTTCACAAAATCTGCGCCAGCAGATACCGCTAATTGACACGCTTTAACTTTTTCGTCATTGGTAAGCAGACACGTTTCAATGATGACCTTGACCAACTTGTCTTGGCTAGCCTCAACAACTGCACGAATATCTGCTTTTACGACTTCGTACTGACCTGATTTTAACTGACCGACGTTGATAACCATATCGATTTCATCTGCACCGTTTGCGATGGCATCTTTAGTTTCAAAAGCTTTTACGCTGCTTGTGTTTGCTCCCAAAGGAAAGCCAACCACTGTACAGACTTTTACGCCAGTACCAGCCAAGGTTTTCGCACAATGAGCCACCCAAGTCGGATTGACACAGACGCTAGCAAACTGATACTCAACCGCTTCTGAAAGCAAGTGATCAATTTGCTCTTGGGTACTTTCGGGTTTTAATAACGTATGATCAATGTACTGATTAATAGGCATTTTTGCCCCTTTCTGATCTATTTTGATCGTTTCCTAAAAAACAAACCCTTTATATTCTACCATTTTTTTCAAAATATGTAAGTCCTTTTTATCATTTTTTTACAATGAAACAAAATTGTAAAATCCGAAGTATCCTTCTATCAAGAAAAAACAAGGAAATTGCCCTAAAATCCGATAATATCAATTGTGACAACCATGTCACATTTATTTATACACATAAGAACTATCGGATTTTACTGAACTTTTTCATCTTATATATAGCTAATTGACAAGAATTAGTAAGGGAGAGGAAATAGTTTTGCCCGCTTTTTTCTATTATTATTTTATAAAAATTCTAATAATGTTCTATAAAGATACAAAAACCTTTTCTAAAGAAGGCTACTAAGGCCCTTTAGAAAAGGTTGGTTCACTCTTTAATGCTTTGTAAAATATAATAACCTTTGTCGCGTTTTAAAATGGTAGCATTGCCAAAAACGTCTTCCATTTTAGCTTTGGCACTTGGTGCTCCTTGCTTTTTCTGAATAACCAGCGTCAAGCTACCACCCGAATTAAGATGCGTGATGCTTTCACCAATCATTTCATGCACAATTTGTTTTCCTGCTCTAATAGGAGGATTGGTGATGATGTAATCAAAAATTCCTTCCACTTGCTCATAGACATTTGACTGGAAAATAGTGGCCGAAATCCCATTTTTCTCAGCGTTTTTACGGGCCAAATCAAGGGCACGGTTATTGACATCAACCATGGTTGGCTTCACTCCTTGCACCTTTGCTAAGGCAATTCCTAAGGGACCATAACCACACCCAAGGTCCAAAAGCGTCTTTCCTGCTTCAAAAGAAACCGCATTGAGAAGCACTTGACTTCCATAATCAATCATTTTTTTAGAAAAAACACCAGAATCGGTCAAAAAAGAAAAGTGTTGTCCTAACAAGGTAACCTTCAACTCATGAATATCGTGAGCACTGTCTGGATTTTCTTCATAATACATATTTGTCTTTGTCATTTCCCTACTCCTTCTCAAACGTTTTATTATTTTATCATATATTGTAATGGTTTTCAATTAGGTTATAAAATGCTATAATGAAGCAATAACCTCAGTAGGAGCGTAACATGACACGTGAGTTTATCAATTTTAACGACATTTCTCGAGAATCTTGGCAAGAATTGCACCAACATACCAAACCTCTCTTGACGGCAGAAGAACTTGAAGCTATCAAAAGCCTTAACGATAAAATCAGCATTCAAGACGTGATTGATGTGTATTTACCATTGATTAGCCTGATTCAGATTTATAAAAAGGCACAAGAAAACCTCTCTTTTGCTAAAAGTATTTTTCTAAAGAAAGAAGCCTGCCAGCGTCCTTTTATCATCGGTATTTCTGGTTCGGTAGCTGTTGGCAAATCAACTACTAGTCGTCTGCTGCAAATCCTTTTATCACGGACATTTAAAAATAGCAAAGTGGAAATGGTCACGACAGATGGCTTCATTTACCCCAATAGCGTGCTTATGGAACGGCAGATATTGAACCGCAAAGGCTTTCCTGAAAGCTATAACATGGAGTTGCTCTTGAACTTCCTCGATTCTATAAAAAATGGCATGACGGCTGAAATTCCTGTTTACTCGCATGAAATCTACGATATTTTACCTGATGAAAAGCAAGTGATTCAGTCGCCTGATTTTCTCATTCTTGAAGGAATCAATGTCTTTCAAAATCAGAAAAACACTCGCCTTTACATGACAGGTTACTTTGATTTTTCCATTTACATTGATGCTGATATCAATAACATCAAAAAATGGTATTTGGAACGTTTCGATAGTTTGCTCGAGTTGGCTAAGACAGATAAAAACAATTACTACCACCGCTTTGTGCATATGGAGCGTGAAGATGTCCTTAAAATTGCTGAGGATACTTGGGGAAGCATCAATCTCGTGAATTTAAAAAAATACATCGAACCCACACGAAACCGAGCAGAATTGATTTTACACAAAGCTTCTGATCACAAAATTGATAGAATTTATTTGAAAAAGTGATAAAGACTTGCCAAAAGTCAAGAAATTCTATATAATGATATAGTTAGATTAATTTGGAGGTGAAAACATTGGCAAATATTAAATCAGCTATCAAACGCGCTGAACTTAACGTTAAACAAAATGCTAAAAACTCAGCACAAAAATCAGCTATGCGTTCTGCTATCAAAGCATTTGAAGCTAACCCATCTGAAGAGCTTTTCCGCGCTGCTTCTTCTAGCATCGATAAAGCTGAATCAAAAGGGTTGATTCACAAAAATAAAGCTAGCCGCGATAAAGCACGTCTTGCTGCTAAATTGGCTAACTAATATCCAATGAAAACTCCAAATGGAGTTTTTTTATTACCACACAAAAAGGTATTGGAGAAAATCCAATACCTTTTTGTGTTTATCAATGATGGTGGTTAAAACGCACTTCAAAAATTGTTCCTTTAGGTGTATTGTCTTTGACTGTAATGGTTCCCTTTAGGGCGTCCACGATTTGTTGAGCTAGGGACAAGCCTAAACCAAATCCACCCTTTTGACGCGTTCTTGCCTTGTCCACTCGGTAGAATCGGTCAAAAATCTTCAGCTTATCGCTATCACTAATACCGATACCATTGTCCGCAACCGTGATAATGGTGTGTCTTTCCGTTGTTTTAACGGTAAATTCAACCACGCCATCTTCATCCGTGTACTTAATGGCATTATCAAATAAGATGGTCATCAATTGTTTGAGCAAGACACGGTCTGATTTGATCGGGTGGGTAGCTAGATTTTGCCCAATAAAGATACGATTACTCTCCTCGGCAATGAGGCTGTAATTTTCAAAGACTTCATCGAACATGGTTGGCTGAATCATTTCTAAATCAACCTTCAAGACATCATCTCGCCGAGCCAAATTGAGCAAATTGGTAATCAAAAAGCGCATATTACGGACTTCGTCAAGGCTAGCCGCAATGCTTTCGCTATTATCTAAAATCGTGTCATTAGGTCTTCTAAACAAACCTTCCAAACGGTTTTGCAAAACAGCTAATGGCGTCCGCAATTCGTGACTGGCATTTTCCACGAAGGCTTTTTGCTTTTCATAACTTTCCAAAATCGGCTTACACGTCCAATTGGCAAGGTAGATGCTCGCCAAAATGGAAATCATCCAGAAAATCACCATGACTGTGATCGTAATGGTCACGTAACGTTCATTAGCTTCATCCAGCTGCCGCACGCTAATCAAAAAAGTTGCGTACTTAATCGCTGGATAATCCGCATCATCGACTTTGACCGTCAGCACATGGTATTTTTCATTTTGCCCGAAAATGGTTTTGATTTTTTCCTCTTTAATCTCCCCAATGCTATCCTCATCAAGGCTGTAAGATAAAGCACCAAATTGGAGAAAGGCGTCCAAGGCATTTAAAATCTTGCCCTTTTTATCGTACAAAAGAACACTCACATTGGTTAGCGTTTCGCCGTTGAGGGCTGATTTGAGTTTGCTGCCATTTTCATCCGCAAAAAAGGATTCATAGTCCGAATTATCAACCTGCAAAGAATCGCTGCGCTTCATCGTCCGAGCGACATAATCATTAGCATTATAAGCAGCATTTTGCAAATTGGTATCCACTGTCGAATACAAACCAAAACGCATGATTTGCAAGATAATAACAGTCATGACGATGAAAATACCTGTAAAGACCGCGAAGAAATGGAAGAAATGCGAAAAGGTTGTCCCTGATAGTAATTTCTTAGACCACTTATTCCGCATCTTTTAGAATGTACCCCACACTACGCAGTGTTTGAAGGTTTTTGGCAAACTCAGTTCCCTTCAATTTTTTGCGTATTTTAGACACATAGACTTCCACCACCGAAATGGTCGTATCACTGTCAAATCCCCACAAACGGTCAAAAATTTGTGATTTTGGCAAAATAACGTTTTGGTTTTGTAAAAAGTAAACCAACAAATCAAATTCTTTACCAAGCAATTCAACGACTTTTCCGTCAACAGTTGTGGTATTTGTCGCGGTATCAACGGTCACTTCTTTGTAAGACAAGGTATTGCTATTGTATTTTCCAGAGCGTTTCAAAAGGGCCTGAATACGCATTTTCAACTCTTCAAGGTAGAAAGGCTTAGTCAAGTAATCATCTGCTCCCAACTCAAAACCATGCCCCTTATCATCAAGGCTTTCTTTCGCTGTCATAATCAAAACAGGCGTCGAAATACCTTTTTCACGCAATTCTTTAAGCACTTGGAAACCGTCTTTTTCAGGTAACATAAGGTCAAGCAAAATCAAGTCATAGACCCCACTTTCAGCTTCATAAAGACCTTCTTCACCGTCAAAAACCTGCATCACATCCGCAAAATCATCCAAGAAATCAAAGACAGAATTTGACAGGCTCAAATCATCTTCAACTAACAAAATCTTAATCATAGGCTATCTCCTTACAATCTTATTAACATCCTCTTAAGTTCATGTAAATCATATTTTTATTATTCTAGCCCAGATAACTTAAGACTAGCTAAATCAGATAACAGTTAAAAACGTCTGAGCTGCCTCAAACGTTTTTAATGATTTTAATGGTCATTCTTTTTATAGTTCAGCCAAAGCACTTTCAACAGCAGCTTTGCTTGTGTTAATCAAGTTGATACGAGCTGAAATTTCTTTAATACCCATTGTGATGTTACGGCTGATAGCCATGTCATCTAATTGTGGTTCAAAGAAGGCTTTGTATTCTTCCAAACGTTCAGGTGTTTTGAAGGTGTTAGCTGGGTAAATGACAAATTTGTCAAAACTCATATCGCCTCCAAGTGCAGAGGTAATCCAATCCCAGTTTTCACAAGCCCAATTCCAGAAGGCTCCTTGTGAGAAGTCCTTGTTAAGGAATGGACGGTACCAGCTCATGGCAAGGTCTTGCGGTTTCACAACATCTTTGTTTTTCAATTCGCCCAAGATGCGCTCAACGGTTGCTTTTTCTTTGGTGTTAGACAAGGCAGCAGCCAATTGACGACGGAAGTTACCATCATTAGTCTTAACGTAGCAATCCAAGTATAATGATACTAATTCTTCTGTTTCAGCGTGTTTTACTTGGTTGGCCAAAACAGATAAGCGGATTGAAGCAGGGATAGATTCGATGTTTTCTTTGTGAGCGTCAAAGATTTCTTCGGCTTTAGCCACAGCGTCCGCATTGTCTGCATAAAGCATCAAGCTAATCGCTTTTTGACGAACCATTTCATCTTCGTCAGATTCTCCAACTTGTGGTTCAAATCCAAGACGGTCATAATTCTTTTGCATCAAACGGTTAACCAAGGCTTTGAATTCAGCTTGGGCTTCACTACCTTCGTCCATAAACATATCCAAACCATCCACAACTTGCGCAATTGCTTCAGACACAAGGTAAGAAGTTTCGTCTGTCAATTTAGTCAATAATGGAATCAATTCCGCATAAGAAATCTCACCACTTTCAGCCAAAAGACGGCGTTCTTGAACTACTTGTAGTTTTGATGTGGTATCAAGTTCTGTTAATTGGTTAAGAACAGCCTTCAACAATTGACCTTTGTAATTAGTGATGTAGTGAGCTGTATTAGCAGTGTTCAAACGAAGCGCACCTTCATTTTGAGCGGCTAATTGGCTAAAGTTTGGAATAGCAAGGCGTTCTTCAGTCAAGGTTTCTGGCAAGCCTGTCCAGTTGGTATTCAATGGAATTGGCCAGATACGGTTTTGGTCTTGTCCTTCTCCGATGAAGAATTGTTTTTGGCTAAGAACAAGCGTATCATCTACCACTTCTGCTGTCACAACTGGGTAACCTGGTTGTTCCAACCAAGCATCCATAAAGGCAGCAACGTCTTTGCCTGATGCTTCTGACAAGGCATCCCAAAGGTCATGACCGATGGTATTGCTGTATTGGTGTTTTTCAAAGTAAATCTTCAAACCTGCTCTGAAATCATCATCACCGAGCCAACGACGAAGCATGTGCATTAAGCGGCTTCCTTTAGCATAAACAATGGCAGGGTCAAATAAGGTATTAATTTCATCTGGGTGGTTAACAGCTACGTGAACAGATTGCACACCGTCAGTCGCATCACGTTGAAGTGCTAAAGGCACACCTGTTGTTTGGAAATCTTCAAAGATGTTCCAAGAAGGTTCAATAGCGTCGATAGACACGTATTCCATCATGTTAGCAAATGATTCGTTAAGCCATAGGTCATCCCACCATTTCATGGTTACTAGGTTACCAAACCATTGGTGAGCTAATTCGTGAGCAACGACAAGCGCAACATTTTGACGGCTCTTAACGGTAGAATTTTCATCAACGAGCAAGTACACTTCACGGTAAGTTACCAAGCCCCAGTTTTCCATAGCACCAGCTGAGAAGTCAGGAAGTGCCACGTGGTATGACAATGGGATAGGGTAGCGAACACCAAAGTAATCTTCGTAAAAATCAATCACGCGAACAGCGATATCCAAGGCAAAATCCAATGTTTTTGGATTGTGGGCTTTGGTTGAGAAGACACCAACTTCTGTTCCGTTTTTACTTGATGCTGTTTTACCTTGCAAATCACCAAGTGCAAAGGCTAAAAGATATGATGACATGCGTGGAGTGGTATCAAAAGTCCAAAGACCTGTTTCTTTGCGGCGTTCTGCATCCACTTCAGGCATGTTTGATAGAACAATTTCATCAGCAGCTTGGTCAAATTTGATGCTCAAATCAAAGGTTGCTTTTGCTTCAGGTTCGTCAACACATGGGAAGGCTTCACGAGCAAAGTGGCTTTCAAACTGTGTTGAAATTACTTCTTTTTTCATGCCATCTACTGTGTAATAAGATGGGTAGATACCTGTCATGTTATCCGTGATTTTTCCTGAGAATTCAATCACAAGTGTCATTGTCCCTGTTTCTGGTAGGTCAATACTAAGTGATTCTTGTTGGTTATCAACCTTGAAATCCAAGTTTTGATTGTCCAATAAAACAGATGCAATGGTTAAATCTTTTTGGTGGAATGAAATGACATTGTCTAAAGCTTCACCGGTAATAGCGACATTTCCTGAAAATGATTTTTCAGTACGATTGATGTCAAGAAAAATGTTGTAATTTTCAGGAACAAATTTTTCAATAAAATGTTCTACAGTTTTCATATAACTCCTTTAGAATACAGAAATGAGGTTTGATGCCTCATCCCTCACTTTAATTTGATTCATTATCACTAACTCTAGTGGCATAAAGACCACCGAACCCTAATATTATACCACAAACAGGGCCTATCTGTCAGACCTAACCTACAAAAAGTAAGTGAGTTGCCTTACAATTCGATAATTTTACCTGTTTTGAGATAAACCACCCATTCACAAATATTGCGGGCATAATCACCGATACGCTCTAAATAGGTGATGACTTGAAGGTATTCTTTTCCTGCAAAAACCGTATCAGGTTGTTGACGGATAGCTTCAACTGCCATGTTTTGGATTTCACGGAAATAGTTATCGATAACTTCATCAGAAGCAGCGACTTCATAAGCTCTTTCTTCGTCACCTGTAATATAAACATCAAGAGCTTCTTCTACCATGCTACGCACGGCTTTCCCCATTTTCTTGATTTCTTCTTCAACCTCTGGCAAACGGGTTTCACCTTTGACACGGATAGTCGCTTTTGCAATAGAAGCAGCATGGTCAGCCATACGTTCCACATCGCTTGAGGCTTTCAAAACTGTGATAACAGTTCGCAAATCGTGTGACACAGGTTGTTGCAAGGCAATGATTTCAAGTGATTTCTTCTCCAACTTGGTTTCAAAATTATTGACAACCTCATCCCCTTCAATAACCTCTTTTGCTAATTCGCGGTCGTGGCTAATGAACGCACGCACTGTTTTATTGATTTGTGATAAAACCTCAGTTCCCATCGCATAAAACTGGTTATGCAGTTTTTCTAATTCATCATCGAATTTTGACCTCAACATTATATCGCCTCCCTTATATGATACTTCCTAAATATTAACCAAATTTTCCTGTAATATAATCTTCTGTTTCTTTTTGTTTTGGATTCATGAACATCTCATGTGTTTCACCGTATTCAACGAGATTGCCGTCAAGGAAGAACCCTGTTCGGTCTGAAATACGCGACGCTTGTTGCATCGAACGTGTAACAATGAGCATGGTATATTTCTCTTTTAAGCCGTACAGTGTATCTTCGACTTTTCCTGCTGAAATCGGGTCAAGGGCAGATGTTGGTTCGTCCAACAAAATAATTTTTGGGCTGGTTGCCAAAACACGAGCCACACAGACACGTTGTTGCTGACCACCTGACAAGCCAAGAGCTGAATCGTGTAAACGGTCTTTCACTTCATCCCAAATAGATGCCCCAATGAGAGAAGATTCCACAGCTTCATCAAGCACTTGTTTATCGCGAATGCCTTTCAAACGTAAGCCATAAACCACGTTTTCATAAATAGACATTGGAAACGGGTTAGGTTGTTGGAACACCATACCGATTTCCTTACGCAACTCAACAGTATCCGTTCTAGGGCTATAAATATTGTGACCGTTATAGACAATAGAGCCTGTAAGAGTCACTTCTGGATTCAAGTCCCCCATACGATTGATAGAACGTAGGAGGGTTGATTTCCCAGAACCTGATGGACCAATCAAAGCGGTAATTTCGTTAGGATAGAAATTCATGGATACATTATTGAGCGCTTTTTTATTGTTGTAATAAACAGATAAATCGCTAACTTTTAAAATAGGTTCTGTCATCTCTGTCCTTCCTAACCAAAGTGTCCTGACACGTAGTCACTTGTTGATTTGAGTTTTGCATTTTGGAAGATGTTGTTGGTCTTATCGTACTCAATCAAATCTCCAAGGTAGAAAAAGGCGGTGTAATCACTAGCACGAGCTGCTTGTTGCATGTTGTGCGTTACGATGATAATGGTGTAATTTTTCTTCAACTCAAACATGGTGTCTTCTAACTGCATGGTTGCTACTGGGTCAAGGGCTGACGCAGGCTCATCCATGAGCAAGATATCTGGTTTAACCGCAATGGCACGAGCAATACACAAACGTTGTTGTTGCCCACCTGATAAGGTAAAGGCAGAATGGTGAAGGTCATCTTTAACCTGATCCCACAATGCTGCTTGTTTCAGAGAGGTTTCAACCACTTCATCCAAGAATTGCTTGTCTTTAATCCCTGCACGCTCATAAGCAAAGGTGATGTTTTTATAAATGGATTTGGCAAAAGGGTTTGGTCGTTGGAATACCATTCCGATGTGCTTACGCATTTCATAAACATTGATGTTTTTAGCGTTCACGTCAATGCCTTCGTAAAGAATTTCACCTGTTACTCTAGCAATATCAATCGTATCGTTCATGCGATTTAAACTGCGTAAGAAGGTTGATTTCCCACATCCTGATGGACCGATAAGGGCTGTGATTTTATTTTTTTCAAATTGCATATCAATGCCCTTGATGGCTTCTTTTTGCCCATAATAGACATGCAAATCTTTGGTAGCTAAAGCCAATTTATCCTCAGGAAAGGTGATAATATGTCTTTCATTCCAGTTGTAATCTGCCATCTCTTCTCCTTTAGTTTGCTGACGTTAATTTTGCATGAAGTCTTCTGCCGATGTAACGAGCTGATAAGTTAAAAATCAAGATGAAAATCAACAAGACTGCTGCACTACCTTGAGAAACTTGGGTCGCATCTGGAATGGTTCCTTCACTGTTAACTTTCCAAATGTGTACGGCCAAGGTTTCTGCTTGACGGAAAATAGAAATTGGACTGGTAACACTTAGTGGATTCCAGTTTGACCAATCAAGAGCTGGCGCTGACTGACCTGCTGTGTAGATAAGGGCAGCGGCTTCACCAAAAATACGACCTGAAGCAAGCACGATACCTGTGACAATACTTGGAAGGGCTTCTGGTACAACGACATGAATAACCGTTTCCCAGCGTGACAAACCAAGAGCCAAACCAGCTTCGCGTTGTGTGTGGTGAACATTTCGCAAACCATCCTCAACGTTACGAGTCATCTGTGGCAAGTTAAAGACCGTAAGGGCAAGGGCACCAGAGATGATTGAGAAACCGTATTGGAATTGAACAACGAAAATCAAATACCCAAACAAACCAACAACCACTGATGGAAGTGATGACAAGATTTCAATACAGGTACGGATAAAGTTCGTCAAACGCCCTTTTCGAGCATATTCTGATAGGTAAATACCAGCTCCCAGTGATAGGGGAATAGAGATGATTAAGGTAATCACCAAAAGAAAGAGGGAGTTATAGAGTTGGATCCCGATACCTCCACCAGCTTCATAAGACGATGAACGTCCTGTTAAAAATGACCAGCTAACGTGAGGAAGCCCCTTAACTAGAATATAAAGCAATAACGATGCCAAAATCGCAACAATGATTCCTGCAATGGTGTAGAGAACGGTTGTTGCTATTTTATCTATTTTTTTAGCGTGCATAATTTCTCTTTCTTTCTCTTGTAATAAATTTAACGAGCATGTTGAATCCAAGACTCATCAAAAGTAAAACTAAGGCTAATGACCATAGGACGTTATTTTGAACAGTTCCCATGACAGTATTACCAATTCCCATCGTTAGGACGGATGTTAGGGTTGCTGCTGGTGTGGTTAATGACGTTGGAATAACGGCTGAATTTCCCACCACCATTTGGATGGCCAAGGCTTCACCGAAGGCACGTGCCATACCAAAGATAACCGCCGTAAAAATACCAGGTCTTGCAGCGTTCAAAATTACACGCCAAATGGTTTGCCAACGAGTTGCGCCCATTGCCAAACTAGCTTCTTTGTAATGTCTAGGGACAGCTTTTAAACTATCAACCGTCATGAAGGTCACAGTTGGTAAAATCATGACAAACAAGACGCATACCCCTGATAGAATACCAAAACCTGTTCCGCCAAAGATTGAGCGTACAAATGGCACAATGACTTGCAAACCGATAAATCCATAAACAACAGATGGAATACCAGTCAACAATTCAATCGCTGGCTGTAAAATTTTCGCACCGTATTTTGGAGAAATCTCAGTCATAAATACGGCTGCACCAATGGCAATCGGTGTAGCGATAATGGCTGATAAAATGGTTACGATGAACGACCCTAAAATCATTGGAAGGGCTCCAAATGATCCTGAGCTTGGATTCCATTTTCCGCCGAATAAGAAGGCTAGTGGATTGACTTTATTGACAAAGAAAGTCGATAGCCCTTTTTGGGCAACAAAGACGAGAATCATTGCCACAATAAAAACAATTAAGACTAGGCAAAAAAATGTAATGCCTCGACCAAATTTTTCCAAGCGCGAATTTTTTGACGGCGAGGTTAATTGTTTTTCCAGTTCTTGATTTTTCATCACTTCTCCTTATTTTGCTGTTATTGTACCGTCAGCTGACTTGGTTACTTTCATATCATTAACAGAAATATAACCCATTTGTTTGACAATACCGTTTTGCACTTCGTCGCTCATGACAAAATCCAAAAATTCTTTTGTCAAACCTGTTGGCTCACCTTTAGTGTACATGTGTTCGTAAGACCAGAGTGGCCAGTTATTAGTTGTTACATTTTCAGCTGTCGGAGAATAACCGTTTAAATCAAGTGTTTTGACGCTATCATCAACATAGGCAAATGCCAAATAAGAAATGGCTCCTGGTGTTTGTGAAACGATGGATTTAACCATACCATTTGAATCTTGTTCTTGACTACGGATGGCTGTTTTTCCTTTCATCACAACACTGTCAAAGGTCGCACGTGAACCTGAACTAGCGGCACGATTAATGATTGAAATTGGTAGGTCTTGACCGCCTACTTCTTTCCAGTTGGTAATCTCACCAGTGAAAATCTTTTGCAGTTGTTCTAGTGATAGGTTTTTCACATTAACCTTTTTATTGACAATCACTGAAAGACCTGCAACGGCAACTTGGTGGTCCACCAATAAGGAAGCATCGATACCGTCTTTTTCTTCTGCGAACAGGTCACTGTTCCCGATTTGGACCGCACCAGATTGTACTTGCGATAACCCAGTACCAGACCCGCCCCCTTGGACGTTAATGATCTTCCCAACGTGGATTGAAGAAAACTCATCAGCAGCAGCTTCTACAAGTGGCTGCAAGGCCGTAGAACCAACGCTGGTAATCGACTGTCCTTTATCAATCCAACTCGCACATCCCGATAAGATGACGACCATTGAAGCAATTAGCATGAGAAAGCTACATTTTTTCATTTGTTTCATTTATGATTCCTACTTATTTGAAAATATAAGGTACATCCCATGAGATAAACTTTACAAGCCTCTTACAAATACCTTACAAAAAAATAGTAACATATTAAGGAAGCATTTGCAAAGTGCTTCTCAACTTATTTTGATAAATGATATCTATAACAGTTTACGAGTAAAATCGTAAACCTTTTGGAAAGTAATTTTTAAGTACCTTTCCTGTGATTTTGGCAAAGCCTATGCCGTTCCCTTCTACCGTGACCAAATACCAGCCGTTTGCTAGCGAAGTGTCGAGCGGCACGACATTTCCTGATGCATAATGTTTGAACTGTTCTATATCAATTTCAACAGATTGGGTCACTTCTTGAGGAGAAAGGGCCAAGCCCAAGGCAAAAGACGGCTCAAAGCGGTTCTTTTTAAAGGTTCCTAGATGCAGGCCGTTTCGGGCAATTTTTAACTTGGCTAAATCAGGCAAGCCCTCAGGCAAGAGATAGAGATTATCACCAAAGGTTTGCAGCGTCCCTTTCAAATCAACGGTTAGATGCTTTTTAGCAAAATCCTGCCACAAGGTCAATTGCGTCTTGTTCAAACGAGAAGAAGTTGGCTTGATGCGACGCGTTTTAGGAGGTCTAGTATCTCGCAACTTCGCCACAAACTGCCCTTCCCCTTTAAAATGATGGGGATACATGCGAGCCACTTCAGGCATATCAATTCCCCCAATCATGCCATTGATTTTGTCAATTGGGAGCAATTCTAAGCTTTCGTAGTTGTCTAGCAACCAGCTTACCACGCCTTCATTTTCCTCAGGCGACCAAGTACAAGTCGAATAAAGCAGTGTGCCGCCAGGAGCCAGCATGGTCATGGCTTCTGCTAAAACCTCCTTTTGCAAAGCCGCACATTCTGCTGGGTAATCCTCATGCCAATACTGAATGGCAGATGGGTCCTTACGAAACATGCCCTCACCAGAACAAGGACCATCAAAAACAATCAGGTCAAAATACTCTGGAAATACCTTGGCTAATTTTTGAGAACTTTCGTTGGTCACAACAACATTTCTGGCACCAAAACGCTCAATGTTTTCCACTAAAATTTTACTACGCTTGGTGGAAATTTCATTGCTAACCAAAACCCCTGTGTTATTAAGGTAACTCAATAGATGTGTGGATTTTCCTCCTGGAGCGGCTGCCAAGTCCAACACTCGCATGCCTTCTTTTGGCGCAGCAACTTGTCCCACTATCTGAGCAGCGGGTTCTTGCGAATAAACCAATCCTGACACGTGCTCAGACGACTTGCCGTTGACCTTGCCATAATATCCCCAAGGTGTATTGGGGATAGGATCGTTAAAGGTGACTTGCACGGATTTTAGCGGATTAACACGGAATCCTGAGACGGGTTCGTCATCAAACGACGCCAAAAAAGCATCTGCTTCAGAACCAAGAAGATGTCGGTATTTTTCAATAAATGTTTCAGGTAATAGCATACTTATATGATAACAATTTCACATGTTAATTACAACTTAAAAACAGGAGAAATTGTGCATTTTAAAAGGCGGTTTTCGAATGCTGAAAACTGCCTTTCTGAATTGTTTATTTGACTAACGCATGGTGACAAATTCTTCTGCGCCTGTCGGGTGAATGGCTACGGTTTGGTCAAAATCGGCCTTGGTTGCCCCCATCTTGATAGCGACGGCAAAGCCTTGAATCATTTCATCAACCCCATATCCGATACCATGTAAACCGATAACTTTTTCGTCCTTACCAAGCGTGACTAATTTCATCACGCAAGGTTGGCGATGGTCGCCCAAAGCGGTGTACATCGGTGTGAAGCTTGAACGGTAAACCTTAATCTCGTCCTTGCCAAATCTTGCGATGGCCTCTTCTTCTGTGTAGCCGATAACCCCAATAGATGGGTGGCTGAAAATAACCGTCGGAACGTTGGTGTAGTCCATCTTGGCATGGCTTTGACCGTTAAACAAACGCTCTGATAATTGACGGCCTGCCTTGACGGCAACTGGGGTTAATTCCAATTTGCCATTGACATCGCCAAGGGCATACAAGCCTTCAACAGAGGTGTTCTCGTAAGCGTCCGTTTGGATAAATCCTTTGTCATTTAGGGCAACCCCTGCCTTTTCAATGCCAAACCCAGTGACATTTGGCTTGCGGCCAATCGCCCAAATCACAGCATCAACGGTGTAAGATTCGCCGTTTTCAAAGCCAATGGTTAAACTGCCGTCTGCATTTTTGAGGACTTCTTTTGGTATGGCATTCGTATGCAGATGCGGTCCGTTTTTAGCCATATTATCCACGAGTGTTACAACGATGTCTTTATCAAAGCGACGCAAAGGACGGTCATAGCGAACGAAGAGATGCGTTTTCGAACCGAGTGCCTCAAGCACCCCAGCCAATTCAACCGCAATGTAACCACCGCCGACAACAGCCGTGCGTTTTGGAACATCATCCAAAGCAAAAAAGCCGTCTGAGGTCATACCGTATTCTGCCCCTGGAATGTCAGGATAAAGGGCATGACCCCCCGTCGCAATGAGAATGTGCGGCGCCGTGTAATATTTGCCAGCTGCTTCAACCGTATGGGCGTCCAAAAAGCTAGCGTAGGCTTTGACACGCTCAACCCCATTATGGTCAAAACCTCTCTCATAAGAGGCATGAATACGATCGATATAAGCCTGACGATTGGCTTTCAGGGTTTGAAAATCGAACGCCGTGTCCTTAACCTGAAAACCATATTCCGCAGCGTAAGTATTTAGCGTTTCAGCAACCTGTGCTCCATACCACATGACTTTTTTAGGCACGCAGCCTAGATTAACACAGGTACCACCAATGTCCTTGCCTTCAAATAAAATAACCTTGGCACCGTGCATAGCGGCACGATTGGCTGAAGCAATCCCGCCAGAACCCGCACCAATGACGATGTAGTCGTAATGATTGATTTCCATAACAGAGCCCTTAGTCTTGGTTGATGAAGTCTAAAATAACGGCTTCTGATAATGAAGAATCGCAGACCACACGAACCTTGCCTGACTTAGCCACCACAAGGGCTGGAACTGTTGGAATGTTGTAAGTTAAACGCAAATCTTGTGTCACAGAATCTTGATTTTCGCTGTTTAAATAATAAACCGTCAAATCATTGTCTTTGGCTACTTGAGTCAATTTTGGTTCAAAACGGCGGCAGTAAGGACACGTTGGACGTCCGATGAAAAGGATGAATTCATCCGCTGTTTTAAGGTATTGCTCAGCTTCTTGAGCCACGATGGGTGTGAAATATTCTGCAAATGTTGACATAGTTTTTCTCTCCTTTTTCTCCTATCATATCTCATAAGAGGACAATAATCAACTTTCCCGTTTGAAAAGGGCAAATGACTAGTGGCGAATGAAAACATCATCTGCTGGGTAGTCGTCTGATAAGTAACGCTCTACCGTCATGTGCAAGTCGTATTTGTCCCTGAGCGCTATCACTGTTGCCATCATGGGTGAGGCGTGGTGGACATCAATAGCAGCCTGATTTTCCCAACTATCAATCAAAAGCACCGTTTCAGGGTCACTAACTGGGAAGAAATAATCGTATTTGAGGTTGCCTTTTTCCGCACGAATCGCTGCTGCCGTGCCTGATTGCTCCATTTCTTCCATAAATTGCTTGGCTTTGCCGTTCTCACCTTTGTAATACAAGTGAATGGTAATCGCCATCACATCACCTTCTTTCTTTTTCTCCTATTATATGGCGTTTTGAATTCGTTTTCAACCAATCAACTCCCCTTCTATCAAAAAATGCCGCTTATCCTAAAGCGACATCCATAACCATCATCAAAACAAAGCCTGCCATCAAGCCCATCGTGGCAATATCGGTATTGCCATTGGTCTGCGACTCTGGAATCAATTCTTCCACCACCACGAAAATCATGGCGCCAGCCGCAAAGGCTAGGGCATAGGGAATGACTTGCAACATCATCAAAACAAGGGCAGCACCCAAAACAGCACCAACTGGCTCAACGATGGCAGACATAGCTCCCACGAAAAAGGCCCATTTGCGAGAGCGCCCTTCTGCTCGGATAGGAATAGACAAGGCCGCACCTTCAGGAATATTTTGCAAGCCAATCCCCACTGTCAAGCTAAGCGCCGCCACAAGAGCTGCGACGCTCGGCTGCTGAGAAGAAGCCAAGGCACCAAAGGTCACACCCAAGGCAAGGCCTTCAGGAAAATTGTGGATGGTGATAGCCAAAAAGAGCAAGGCGGTTTTTGAGAGTTTTTTCTTGGGCTGAATGCCTTCTGCTTCAGAAAGGTCCATACCCAAATGCAAGTGGGGCACTAAAATATCAATCAAACGTAGACTAAAACCACCCACTAAAAAGCCAATCGCCACAGGCAACCAAGCCATTGTGCCATAATCTGCTTGGGCAAACTCCAAGGCAGGATTGAGCAAAGACCAAAAGGATGCCGCAATCATGACACCAGCCGCAAAACCCATTGTCGCATCCAACAGGCGACGATTGACCTGCGTGAAAAAGAAGACCACGGCAGACCCCAAAATGGTGCAGCCCCAAGTAAAGAGCCCTGCTAAAAAGGCGAGCAAAACCACATGTTGTGACAAGAGCCACTCTATCATCTTAATTTTCCTTTCATTACTGACATGATTCTAGTGAAAAACCTAGCCCCATGCCGAGCTAGGTTTTGACACATTATCGGTAGGGACAACTTATTAGGTGATCATTAACCACGCCGATAGCTTGCAAAAACGAATAGGTAATCACAGGTCCTACAAAAACCATGCCACGTTTTTTCATGTCCTTACTGAGTTGTTGGGACAAGTCTGACACGGTAGGAATATCAGACAACTGTTCCCACTTGTGGTCCATGATCTGTCCTTTGGTAAATTGCCAGAGGTAAGCGTCAAAAGAGCCATAGCTTTCTTGGATGGCTTGGACGGCTTGCGCATTTTGGCGAATACTGAAAATTTTCTTGCGATGGCGAATCAAACCAGAATTTGATAACAAGCTTTCTAGTTCTTCGTCAGTCATCTTGGCACAAGCGTCAATGTCAAAGTCATGAAAAGCCTTGCAGTAGTTGCTACGTTTGTGCAAAATAGTTTTCCATGACAAGCCTACACTAGCGCCCTCCAAGCACAGCCATTCAAACAAGGCTTGGTCGTCGTGGGTGACCTTGCACCATTCAGTGTCGTGATAAGCTTCTAAAAGAGCATCTCCCTCGTACCAACTGCGGCAACTTGCTTCTGCCATACTGTCCCTTTCTGATCTATCCTCACTTATGGTTTGAGGTATTGTTGAATAGTTGCTAATTTTGCCTTAGGCACAAACATGACTTTTTGACGAGTCTTGAAATCAGGCTCCTTGCCATCAATAGTGAGCAAGACATAACCTAATTTTTCCCCCATGACCTTAGCAGCAGCGTAATCCCACGGCTGAATATGTGAAAAATAGGCTAATAATTGCCCTGATAAGACATAAGCCATGCTAATGCCTGCGCCACCGTAAATGCGCACGCCAAGGCTTTGCTGAACCAATTCTTTGATGCCGTGATAATCATCCGCAAACATCATGGCATTGCAACCAATCAAGCTGCGGTTTAATAGTACGTCTTGGTAGGGCTGTAATTTTTTGTCGTTGGCATAGACGTCGAATTGCCCGCCACCGCTGTATAGCGTATCACCCATGACATCGTAAATCAAGCCAAATTGCCCCACACCATCCTCGTAATAAGAGAGCATAATGGCAAAATGATCACGTTGAACAATGAAATTCACCGTGCCGTCAATAGGATCCAAAACCCACACATGCCCGTCAGACACGGGGTGATAAACGCCATTTTCTTCGGCCATGATATGGTCATCGGGATAGGCTTGCTTGATTTTACCAATGACTAAATCTTGCGTTGCCTTGTCAAGATTGGTCACTAAATCATCAAAACGGGTCTTTTCTTCAATGTCTAGTTCTTGAATCATGTGTGATTTAACAAAGGCACCTGCCTCACGGATGATTTCTTTGGCAAAGTTAAATTTAGTTTTCAAGAGAAATGTATCCTTTCTCTGTCGCGCGTGCCTGTTTCACCGCTTGGTAGGTTGAATAACCGCTGCTTTGTTCAAAAGCTCGATCAATTTGTTTTTCTTGTGCCTTGCTTTTTACAACGGTTTTAAAGGCTGCGTAGCTGTCTAAGAGATCTTTGATGGCTACCTTGCTTTCATAAGCGTCTTCAACTCGATTCAAAAAAGAAAGCACCGAGGCAATTTCATCAGTGCTCCAAGATGGATCAAGCGGATAGCTATAATTCTTCATAAAGTATTTGTCCTCAAAATAGTCTTTTCCAACGCGCACGAGCGTCTTTTCATCGCAATAAGCTTATGATCAGACACTACTTTTGTTTTTTTAAAGACTTTCTTTGAGCTACTCCTTTCTTAACTGTCTATCTCAGCTCGAATCGTCGCTTGACGCAACTCTTGTTTGCGGTAATCCTTTGGTAAAAAGGCTCGAATTTCGTCTTCGTTAAATCCAATTTGCATGTGTTTGTGGTCGTCTAAGATAATCGGACGACGCAACAAACCTGGATTTTGCGAAATCAAGTCAATCAATTCTGAAACAGAGAGATCATCAACGTCAAGATCTAACTTTTGAAAAACTTTTGATCGAGTTGAGATAATGTCTTCTGTACCATTTTCTGTTAAGGATAAAATGGTCATCAATTCTTCGTGGCTGAGCGGGTTCGTGATGATATTGTGTTCTTGAAATTTCACGTCATGCTCATTGAGCCAAGCACGAGCTTTTCGGCAACTGGTGCAGCTCGGTGATAAAAATAACGTAATCATATAAGCGCTCCCCCCATATACTTGCTTATATTATACTAAAAAAATCCATAATTGACCATCTTTTTTTAAAAAATAAACCCATTTTTTCACAATTTTAACGAAAAGGCTTTATCTTGATGCAACTGAGTTGTTAGGGCTTTCATGCTTGAGAAATTGACCATATCCCTAATCTTCTCCAACCAAATGACGTCGATGTGCTCACCGTAGATATCACTATTGAAATCAAAAATGTTGACTTCAAGACGTAATTCTGTGCCGCCAAAAGTGATATTTTTACCAATGCTGGTCATGGAACGATAGCGTTTGCCACGTACAATGGCGTCTGTGACGTAAACCCCATATTGAGGCAACAGAACCCTGTCTTGAGGAATCAGATTTGCCGTTGGGAAACCGATGGTACGCCCACGCGCATCGCCATGAACAACTAAACCGTTAGTTTGAAAGTCATACCCTAACAAACGATTAGCTTCCTTGACTTGCCCAGTTTCCAGCAAATGACGAATACGAGTGGAACTAATTTTTTCGCCCTTGTCCGTCACTTCTGGCACAATCACCACTTCTCCGTCAAACTGCTGCGCTAAATCGCTGGCACTTTTGCGGTCATGTCCAAAACGGTAATCAAAACCAACGACAATGGCCTTTGCTCGCAAGGGTTTGACAAACAAGTTCAAAAAAGCATCCGACGACAATTTGGCAAATGAGGACGTGAAGTCTGTCAAGTACAAATTATCCACACCGTAAGCCGCAAATTTGTCATAACGAAGCTCAGGAGAGGTCAATTGACAGAGTAAATCCGGACTGTATCGGCTCAAGGCCAATCGTGGCGACGCATTGAAGGTCAAGACTGTGACGTCTAGATTATCTTTCTTAGCAATGATTTTAGCACGGTCAAAAAGGGCTTTGTGACCAAGATGAAGCCCATCAAAATAGCCCAAAACCAACACCGCATCTTGGCTTGTTGTGATGTCTTTATAATCGTTTAATTCATAGATGTTCATTTGTCTTTATCTCACATAAACACTTTGCGTGGTTTGTATAGGTCCTCACGAGGCTCAAGAATCGCAATTAGCTTGTCTTGGTAAAAGCCTGCCAATCGAGAATCCGTGCGCTCTAGCGGAATTTTACGGCCAAATGATAGCTCTTTGGCCTCCTCGTCTGTCAAATCCACACGTGGCAAATCCATGACACCATACTCAATCGGCAACAAGAAAGACCAATCGTCTACCTGACATTTCTCCGCAATTTCTGCTAAAGTCAAGGCGTCATCCAACTGCAATCCTGCTGAAGCTTGACGTTCCAAGAAGGACATGTGACTGGAGTAGCCCAGCGATTTCCCTAAATCCACGGACAAAGTGCGGATATAGGTACCTTTGCTACATGCCACTTCAAAATCAAAATAACAACAATCATCCTTGAAGGTCAAGGAGCTGGTGCGCCTGAAATCGTAAATGCTGATCTGACGGTGTGGGCGCTCCACTTCTTCGCCCGCACGCGCGTATTCGTACAAACGACGTCCGTTGACCTTAACGGCAGAATACATGGGCGGTGTCTGATTGATATCCCCCACCATGCCTGCCATAGCCTCATCCACCTGCTCAGGACTTAAATCAGCAGACACAGGTGTTCTCTCCACCACCTCGCCACTGGCGTCCTCTGTCGTGGTCGAAAAACCAAGACAAATTTGCCCACGATAGACCTTACCAGCCTCGGTCATGTATTCAATAACACGCGTGGCTTTGCCAACGGCAATAGGCAAAACACCGACCACATCAGGGTCAAGCGTGCCACCATGCCCAATTTTTTTCTCGTGTAATAATTTCCGTAACTTAAAAACGGCATCGTGACTGGTCATGCCAGCCTCTTTCTTCAAATTGATAATTCCATTAACCATAACTTCTATTATACCGTTTTTTACATAGAAAAGACAAGTCCGCAACTCAGTAGGCCAGCTGTCGATCTTGCCTTTTGGGTGTTATAAACTAAATGTTACGACTAGCATCACCATCTAGGTCACGAAAGACTTGAATGTCTTGGACATATTCTAGCACCCCTTGAAAATCGCCTTTTCGATCACGGACAGCAGCATAGGTCACATAGATAAATTTTCCTGAACGCTCAGACTTGTACCACATAGTCACCTTGTTACGCTCACCTGAGCGCAAGAGACTGAAAATCTTTTTGACCTTTTCCAGCACACGAGGTGGGTGACACAGTTCCACATGACGACCAATTTGGCTTGGCGTGCGCTTGAAAATCATGTTTTCAGGCTCAGTGTTGTCATTGTAATACTGGAAAATATCGTCCTTATTGACAAAAGTAATCTCCATCGGCAAATGATTGAGAATCAAATCGGCTTGTTCAACAGACAAATAACCATTGCCAAAGGCTTGTGTCGTGGTGCGGTCCACAGCTGCCTTGTCCTTTTTAGGAGTGAATTGAATGGTCAATTGTCCCTCAGGCGTATCAATCACACGCGTCACTTGTTCAGTGTCTGAAAGGTCCTCTGCCACAAGAGATTCTTTGTTGTCAGTTTCTTCTTGAAGATCTTTTGGTGTGTCAAAGGCTTCACGGTATGGTTGCCACACCGCAGTTGGCTTGATGATGGCATAGCCATAAGCATCACTTTCCTTAGCAATGGCCAGCCAGTCATCCTGCGTCAAGGTTTCCAACAAAATCATCAGTAAAATCGCCTCTTCTTTGAAAATCATTTCCTCAAATTCTTTGGCGAAGGCTTCAAAAGCTGCAGAAACTTGGTCAATGCTGATGTTTGGTAATTGGTCGAGTTTGGCTTGGGTGGTTTTGAACAAATCACGAATGTCATCGTCAACACCCCACATGACTTTTGGTGGGGCGTCATGCCCATAGCGCTCCATAACTGGAAAGAAGAGTTTTTCCTTGCGAGTATAATGGCGATCAAATTGCCCAAGAAGGCTCATCTGATGGCGCAAACCGTTCAACAAATCCAAACGGTAAGGCTCATTTTCAGGCTTTTCATAGTTTTCAATGATGCGGCGAATGCGCAACATGGCAGCTCGCAAGGCGAGGTTTTCCTGCTTAAAGAGATAAACAGGGTGGCCTTCTTGCTCAGCGTCAGGCGCCTCCACATCTGAAATAGCTCCCTTAAAGAGATTGGCGTGGACATTGCAAAGCCCCATGACATCCTCAAAAGTAATGCCCGTATCAGACCCCATGAGCTCATGCTCCATCATGGAAATTTCAAGGGCCGAAACGCCTGTAAAATGCTGGTTGAAGTCCTCTTGCACCGAAGCCGCATCCGCACCGTCATGCAAACGCAAGAGAATGTCTTTTAACACGTCGATTCGCTTGTCAGTCATGGTCACCTCCGATTACATCATAGCCGTGAAATATGAGCGTGCGCTCAATATCTTCTAGGGAAATGCCTGTTAGTTTTGCTCCTGCTTTCAAGGATGTAACCTTGCCTACCGTGTGCAGCATGGCTGGATTGGCCAAGGGTTTGAGCCCCAAACCCACCAAAATCTCCTTGACTTCAGGGTGTTCTTGTATGATTTCGGCGACAGGTTTCGCCAAATCAATGGTATTTGTCATAAAAAATCCTCTCTTTTATAACATACTATTATAGCACAAGATAGGCCAAAGGAAACCCCAAATCCCGAAAGCCAAAAAATACTAGGTCAAAAACCTAGTATTTATTTGTTACCATTTTGCTAAAAAGTCAGCCAATTCCTTTTGGGCATCAGGGTTTGTCCCTACTAATTGCGTGAGCATGCTTTCTAATTTTGCTGTGGTTTCAGCGATTTGTTTGTCTTTGCCGACGCGGTAGTTGTCCACGAGAAATTGGAGTTCGTCTTCTCCGATACACCAGTCTTTGGCAGTGTTGTCGATAAGTTCTTTGCTAGTGAGCTCGATTAGTTCATCTAGTTTGTTGGCGATGGATTGCCCTTGATAATTTTGGGTATTGAGTTGGGCATCTAGCCAGAGTTCGTTGATGAGTTTTGAGAGTTTTGGATTGGACTTATCCAGATCCTCAATGTAGTTGTCCACCATCTTCTTCTCTTTCTCAGGGATGACTTTACTATCGTTGTCGATGAGGTTTTGGATGAGAGAGATGATATAGTGGTAATTGATCTCATCGGTGCGGATAGACTCCAGCTCATAAGCGATATCAAGCGGTGTTTCGTCTAGTCCGTCGTCTTCCTTACGGCGTCTGCGGAGTTCGTCGATGACATTTTGATATTGGGCGGTAAAGGCCTCGATGGTGTCACGGTCTAGCCCCACTTCCTGTAAGAGCATTGCTTCGTCGTAGTCGGTATAGACTTGGACAGAAGCAAAGAGCTTGTCAAAGGCTTGAAAGGCCTTGGCAAATCGTTTCAACTCAGCGTCGGTGCTTGAGTCAAGGTCAGGGACTTGCTCAGGGGTTGGTGAGATGGCGAAGAGTTCTGCCACTTTTTCCTTGAAGCGCTCCTTTTCTTCCTCCCAAGTCGGTGCCAAAACAGCCAGACTACATTTGTTACCACTAGATGAGTAGAGTCTGAGGGCCTCATCGACCTTTTCCTTGAAGTGCAGAGGCGTTTGGAAGGTCACGATTTGGCCAAATTTCTTGCCCTCATCAAAGAGGCGGTTGGTCCGTGAAAAGGCTTGAATCAAATGCTGGGGCTTCATGGGTTGACGATCCATGAAAAGCGTTGACAGACATGGCGCATCAAACCCCGTCAGCAAACGATCCACCACGATAACCAAGTCTAGTTGTTCAGAACGGTTGAGGTACTTGTCCTTTTTACAAGCCAAACGGTCATTGAGATCTGCATTGTAAGCCTTGAGCGTATCCAGCTTAAAGTGCGTGTCAAACATGGCATTGTAATCTTCCAAACTTTTTGCCATGTGGGCTTGATTGCTCATCGACTCTTCATCATTTTCCGTCACCGAGTAAGTAATAGCCACTTTTGGAAAATCAGGCAAGACACGCTTGGTTCTTTCCGAAATTTTTAAAGAAGTCTTGCCTTCTTTGACCTTTTGGATCAAGTCATAGTAGGCTTGCGCACGCGCGATGGATTTGACCGTCAAAAGCCCCTCATAAGTCATACCAAGCCCATTGTTAAAACCGAGCTTGCGGTTTGATTTATTGAAAATAGACTCCAAAACCGCCAACATGTGCTCTTCATTGTCATAGTAGTCTTCTTGAATATCGTCCTCGTCCATGTCAGGCATGGTGGTCTGGTACTCCACTTGGAAACCAAGCACCGCGCGGTCGTGGATAGCATTTTCAACGGTGTAACGGTGCAAACACTGACCGTACTGCTCAACCGTAGTCTGAGCCAAGTCCCCTTTTTGTTCACGCTTGTTTTCCTCAAAAATCGGTGTCCCTGTGAAACCATACCAGAGCGAATTGACAAAGAAACGCTCCAAAATGCGTTGACGCTCAGGCGTTACGGCGCGGTGACACTCATCAACCACAAAGGCAAGCTCAAGGTTTTTGATGCGATTGTATTGGCGAGCGTGACGCCCTTCCTCAAACTGACGCAACATGGCATTGAGTTTTTGGATAGTGGTCACCACCACGCGCCTTTCCTCAGAAACCAGATTTTTAACCAATTCTCTGGTATCATCAGTTTCATCGACATCAATCATGTCATTGGCTGCATAAGACGCAAAGGCTGCTGTGGTTTGTTGGTCCAAGTCCGTGCGGTCAATGACAAAAATGGTCTTTTGAATGCGTGGAATCTGCAAAAGATTGCGTGCCACCTTATAGCTGGTCAGGGTCTTCCCTGAACCCGTCGTGTGCCAGATAAATCCTGATTGTCGGTTATTACTTGCTTTTTGAATGGCTTGTATAGCATGCACCTGATAAGGACGCAAGAGGATAATCGCTTTCTTATCATCGTCAATGACAGAGTACTGCATGACCATCTGGTGGGCCATTGGGATAGAGAGCACGTTTTTAGCAAAGTCTGTTAGATGTGGTTGAGCCTCGTTTTCTTCATTCACCCACTTGGTCAAAAAGCGCTCATTGAGTTTGTTGGACTTGGCTGCTGCGATGTAGCGGGTTTCATTGATATTTGACACAACAAACATTTGCAAACATGAGTAAATACCTCTGAATTGCCCTTCTTGTTCGTATTTTTTGATTTGACGAAAGGCGTCCATATAAGGGTGAAAACGGTTTTTTAGCTCAATCTGAATCATGGGCAGACCGTTGATGAGCAAGGTCACGTCTAGCCGACGTTCTCTGACTGCATCTCCCTTAGAGATGAGTTGATTAGCCACTTCATAATTAGGTTTGACTTGGTTAACGACTTCGTAGCTTGATTTGCCACCAGCGATATTGTCACGCCAAACAACATTGAGACGAATGCTGCCAAGTGTGGCATCTTCACGTTGCACTTGTACTTTAGCAATGCCATTTTCACCTGCCAGCCATTTGGCCGCCTCGTAGAAATTCACGAATTGCAGCTGGTTTTTAATCTGGCGCTTTTCTTGGTCGGTCAAAGGGTGGTCCCCCAAGACAGATACATTGTTAGCTTGCAATTTTTCAAAGAAATTGTCCCAAAGATCAGCCTCGGTATTGAGCTCAGGTCGGTAAACCCACTGACTTTCTCCCATCACCAATTGGCGGATCAATTCGTCTTCTAGTTGACTTTCTTTTTTGATAGTCGTTGGTGGAGTGATAGGTTTTGGAGTTGGTTTAGATTCTTGCACGACTTCTGCCACGAGCTTCTCTTTTGGCATCATCCTCAAGCTAATGTCAAAATCTTTCAAGTCTACTTCATTGGCCTCTTGCACAAGTTTCAACAAATGCCGAGCAAAGCCTTTTAGGGTTTGCTCGGCATTTTTGGCACGTACATCAAGTAATCAGGGTGTTGCTTGATCGCAAGATAGCCGTCCAAAACATCGTTTAAACGTTTGGTTTCCACATCATAGACGGCCGCCATTTCTGAGGTATTGTCTTGTTTTTTGTATTTGTTAAACAAGGCTTCTTGGTAGTTTTTGATGTCTTGATAAGTCCCTAGCATGTGTGGGGCGTATTCTTGTATCAGGACCAAACGAGGATCGCTTTTGCTAAACATAGAGCCCCCCCTTCTTGCATGAAGCCAAAAAACCTGTCATTTCTGACAAGTTCTTTATTTACTAATTGGCTGGGATTTTGAGCCATTTTTCATATTCTCCTTGAACCTAGTGTAATGATTTTATTTTATCATATTTTCAACCATTTTCAAATCACATCACTAGTCCTCTTTAACGGGCTTTTGCTCTTTTAGAGACTCAAATTTAGCACGCATGGTAGGATTCTTGCGGGTTAATTTTTTGACGGAAACATCATCTAGTTTGTTATTGGCAAGGCGGAGCTGATTTTCACTGGTCGTCAAGAAGCGTTTGACCTCCTCCATACGGCGAATAGACTTGTCGATTTCGTCAATAGCCTTTTGGAAATTGGTGCTGGCGGAATTGTAATTTTTGGCAAAGGCTTGCTTGAAAGTTTCAAGGTCATCTTCAAAATGCGTGATGTCGATGTGTTGCTCACGAACCAAGGCCAACTCTTGCTTGTACTTGAGCGAATTAAGCGCCGCATTGCGCAAAATCCCAATCAACTGAATAAAGAGTTGCGGACGAACGACATACATTTTTTCGTACTCGTGGCTGACATCCACAATCCCCGTGTTGAAATAATCATTGTCCGCTTCCAGCATGCTGACCAAAACGGCATACTCGCATTTTTTCTCTCTGCGGTCCTTGTCCAATTCCTTGTAGAAATCCTTGTTCTTGTGCTTGGTCTTGGTTTCATCCGCTTCGTTTTTCATCTCGAACATGATAGATAGTATTTCAATACCATTCTCGTCTGTTTCGCGGTAAATGAAATCCCCTTTGGAACGGCTGCCTGATGATACCTCATTGTCCTTGCCAAAGGTAGCATTTGGAAAGGCAATAGCGCGCACCTTGTTGAATTCTGTTTCGGCATAGACTTCCAAGCTTTCTCCGATAGCCTTGGTGGATTGTTGCGCTTTGAAATTCTTGTAAAATTCGACCTGCTCATTGGCTGTCTTGAGTTGGGCTTCGTAGTCACTTTTGACTGAGGCAAGCGACAACTCCGCTTCTTTTTCTTGTAAGGCTAATTGGGACTGGGCTTCGTCACGTTCTTTTTCGACAGACGCCACCGCCTCCACCAAACTGGTCTTGTTTTCCAAAGCCAAACGTTCCAACTGGTTTTTCAAGTCCAGCACTTCTTTGTCTTTTTCATTTAGGGCTTGGGTTAATTCCAAATCCTTGACCGAAGTAACATTTTCTAATTGTGCCTTCAGATCTGCAACTTCCTTGTCTTTCTCGCTCAAAGATTGTTTCAACTCGAGGTCTTTGACTGAGGCGACATTGTCCAATTGGGCTTTTAAGGCTGCGATTTCTTGCTCTTTTTCACTGAGTTGGCGTTGGTTTTCCAAGGCTAGGGCTTGCTTGGCTTGCTCCAACTGCGTATTGAGTTCTGCGATTTCCTTATCCTTAGCGCTCACCTGCGTCTGCAAATCATTTTTGGATTTTTCCTCCAACAAGGCTTTTTCTTTTTCCAGACGGTCGTGGATTTCCTTGTCAAATTCCTGACTGCGAACCTGCGCCAACAGTTGGCTGTACTCTGTTTCATTGATGGTAAAAACCGTGCCACAATGTGGGCATTTGATACTATTCATCTCTATTTCTCCCCACTCATTTCTTAAAATAAATTCTTTTCAACATCGTCACGCACACGTTGCCACTCTTGCTGGGCTCTGACAATTTTTCGCTTGTAATCATTCAACCCCTGCTCATAACGTTGCACCAAATAGGTTTGTTTGACAAGCGGAATTTTTGGTATTTCAATACTAATCAGTTTTTGCGTGCTGACATTCATCACGGCCTTACCTGTATTGGCTTCATCTAGCAAGGCTTGCCCTAGCGGTGATTCCAAAAATAATTTGATATAGCCACCCAAGACGCCGCCAGTGGGACGCAAGACAGTGATATTGGCTGACGCGATGACAGGCTGGTTTTGCTCGCTAAAAACAGCAATCTTTTTAACCGTCCCTTTTGAGGCAATCAAGACGTCGCCATCTTGTAAAAGGTAACGCAAAACCGCACGTTTATCCATCTCAATGCGTTTCAAAGCCGCGTAATCAATGCCCATGCTGGTCATATCACTGAGATTGATAACGGCGACATTTCCCTCATCACCGAGTCTAGACACGGCCTTGCCCTTGAAATGCTCGGTCACATCCTTGATAGCCACCTTGGCTGTCGAACTAGTCATATAGTCTGCAATCGTTTCAGTCATATTATTCTCCTTCTTCTTAGTATTGTAATACCAAAACTGATTTTTGGCAAGTTAAAAGTGGAATAGGCACATCCTATTCCACTCTATGTAAGTATTTGGCGAAATCCATTTTGTAATCACAGGTTAGGGCATTGAAGGCTTGGGCATGGCTAATCACCAAGACAGTCTTGCCAGCCTTTTTGAGTGCTTTAAACAGTTTTGACACCTCAACCATGTGGGCGTAGTCTAGGCCACTGGTCGACTCATCATACAGCAATAATTTAGGATTTTTAGCAACCGCACGCGCGATGGAGACCCGTTGCTGCTCGCCTCCTGATAACTGAGCAGGAAAATTATTGAGCCGCTTTTCCAAACCTACGTCAATCAAGGCCTGCTCAGCGTCTTGGGCATCTGCGACAATTTCAGAAGCCAATTCCACATTTTCCTTGGCAGTGAGATTTGGCACTAGGTTGTAAAATTGAAAAACAAAGCCCACATCATTGCGACGGTAGGTTGTCAATTCTTTTGGACTGTACTTAGCGATATCAGTCCCATCAATCAAGACCTGACTTTCATTGCCACTATCCATACCTCCTAAAATATTCAAAATAGTGGACTTGCCCGCACCAGACGCCCCCAAAATAATGACCAATTCGCCCTTTTCAATCGTAAAATTGATGTCATTATTGGCAATGATTTCGGTATCGCCCGTTTGGTAGCGCTTGTACAAATGTTTGATTTCAATATAAGCCATCTGCCTCACCTCGTTTTATTTCTGATTGATATAATTGACCAAGTGCATCCTATACCTTTCACAGCACTTGATGTTACCTTTGACCTTTAAGTTTTTTGGGACAAAGTTTTTTTATAAAATGAAATCCCTTACAATTTTATCATATCTGTTTTGTAACCGTTGTCAATTATTTTCATTTTACACTAAAGAAATCCCTCGTGGCACTTGATAAAAGGCAGAAAAAAACCTGCAAGCTAAGCCAACATACGTCAGCTTATCTTGTTAGGCCTCTTTTTTATAATTGATTAAGGGCATCAAGTGCCGCTTGGTAATTGGGTTCAGAATTGACATTCTCCAAATACTCAGCATAAGTCAAGCGGTTATCGCTGTCTAGGACCAAAACCGCACGCGCCAACAGGTGCCACTCTTCCATTAAAAGCCCATAATCCTTACCAAAAGAATGGTCGTAATAATCAGACAACATGACCGCATGTTCCAAGCCCTCTACCCCGCACCAACGTGCTTGTGCAAAAGGCAAGTCCTCAGAAATGGTAATCACCACCGTGTCATCACGGTCAGACAAGGCCTTGTTAAAGGTCCGCGTTTGCACCGAACAAATACCCGTATCAATAGACGGCACCACACTAATCACTTTTTTCTTGCCTACAAAATCTGCCAAGCCTTGATGCGTCAATTCACGCGTCATCAAAGAAAAATCTGGCACAACCTCCCCAACTTGTACTCTTTTACCGACTAATGTTACCTTTTCGCCACGAAATGTTGTCATGAGATACCTCCTTTATGCTTATTCTGAAATAGATGCTTTCAGAAATGCTTTCCATTCAAATAGGTTTTTGAGAACCCTTACTCACACTCCTATTATAACGAATTTCGAGCGTTTTCACTAACAATTTGATTGCAAATCTAAAAACCGCAAAAAAAAGACAAGTGGGGGAAACACTTGCCTTACAATTTTTTAACAAATTCTGATTTTAATTTCATGGCACCAAAACCATCGATTTTGCAATCGATATTGTGATCCCCTTCAACAAGACGAATGTTTTTCACTCGTGTTCCTTGTTTAAGGTCTTTTGGCGCTCCTTTAACTTTCAGGTTTTTAACGATTGTTACGCTATCACCATCTGCCAAGCGTGTTCCGTTGCTATCTAAAACAACCAGACCATCTTCTGCTTCGGCAGTGTCTTTTGGATTCCATTCGTAAGCACACTCTGGGCAAACTAATAATAAACCATCTTCGTAAACATACTTAGAATGACATTTTGGACAATTTGGTAAAGACATCTTTTCTCCTTATCAAAAATTACAATAACCATGTGCGGTTGATGTCAACCGACTCTCTTTATTGTAGCGGAAAAATCCTGTTTTGGCAAGGTAGAGCGGTTAGGCCTTAAAGTTGTGGCTGTTTGTTGACGTTTTCAATCATGTTCACAGCATCAGCAATCTACTCAGCGGCCACTTTTGAAACAGGGATAGCAATGCCCTTGTTCTTGAAGATAGCTTTCAAGGTTGCTTCACCCATAGTGACAGACCCTCTTGCTTTTCCGTAAGCAAAGACCACTTCATCAATTTGATTCAAGTCAATCTGTACGGGAGCTTTTTCACTCACTTGTTGATTAACAGGGACCGTTTCTTCAGCTGGTGCTTCGCTTGCTCCACTCAAACGAGTCACAATCTCATCGTATTTTGGTGTTGCAAGGAAATTGTCAACGCTGACGTGAATCGCGCTTGGTGTTTTCTGAGCCGCACGTTCTGCCAATTCTTCTTGGGTTACAATCAAAGTATTTGGCGTATCAGTTAGGTTTGAAATCGCTTTATTTGTTACAGGAATATCCAAACCAGCTTTTTTCACTTTTTCTCTCAAGATTGAAGCACCCATAGCTGAACTTCCCATACCTGCATCACAGGCAAAGATGATTTGTTGCACAGCGTTAGTGCTAATCATGAGTTATTCTTGTGATGGTGCAACTTCTTGACCTTTTGAAGCTGCTTTAGCTGCTTGGCTAGCTGCCTGAGCTGACTCAAGCGAATCGCTTTCTGATCTGTCTGCTTTCAAAATCACAGATGCCACTAGGAAAGATGCCACAGCTGCCGCTGCCACACCAGCAATAACAGGTAAGTAACCGCCTCTTGGTGTCATGGCTAAGATAGCGATAATAGAACCAGGTGAAGCTGCTGCTGATAGACCAGCTCCTAGAAGTTGGAAAGTAAAGGTTCCCACAACACCCTCAGCAATGGCCGCTAGGAATAAAAGCGGTTTTATCATAACGTATGGGAAATAGATTTCATGAATCCCACCCAAGAATTCAATAATAACTGCTCCTGGTGCTGATGATTTAGCTGAGCCTTTACCAAAGAATGAGTAAGCAAGCAAGATACCAAGACCAGGACCAGGGTTAGATTCTAGCAAGAAGAGAATTGATTTCCCTGCTTCTGCGACTTGTTCTGTTCCAAGCGGTGTAAAGATACCGTGGTTAAGCGCGTTATTTAAGAAGAGAACCTTGGCTGGCTCAATCAAGATATTTGCCAGTGGTAACATTTTCGCGTTGATAATAGCTTGAACCCCGACACCGATAGCAGCTGTCAAACTAGAAACAACTGGACCAACTGCTAGAAAAGCAAGAATAATCAAAATAAATCCGATAATCCCAGCTGAGAAGTTATTTAATAACATTTCAAATCCAGGACGAATTTTTTCTTGGAATTTCTCGTCAAATTTCTTGATACACCATGCTCCCAAAGGTCCCATAATCATGGCACCGATAAACATGGTTACTGATGACCCAACAATAGCACCGAAGCTTGCCATAGCACCTACAACTGCACCACGTTGTCCATAAACATTAAACCCTGCCGTATAACCAATTAACAAAGGCAAGAGATAGGTCAAGATTGGTGATACCATTACACTTAGCGTGGGATTTGGGAACCAGCCTGTTTCGATGAATAGCATTGCCAATATCCCCCATGCGATAAAAGCGCCAATATTAGGCATAACCATGTTGGATAAGGTTGTCCCTAATTTTTGGACTCTTACTTTTAATGCACTTTTGTTTTCCATTAGTCGTTTCCTCCTTTTTTCTTAACTATGTTATAATATGTTTTGTAAGCGTTTTAAACTAAAGTTTTGGCAAAATTTTTGTGACAAAAAAAGCCTGGACGACAAATCCAGACTTTTTAGGGTTCTATTATTTAAAAACTATTATTCAACCGTTACCGCTTTAGCCAAGTTACGTGGTTTATCAACGTCAAGACCACGTTGTAATGACGCAAAGTAGGCAATCAATTGAGTTGGGATAACCATTGAAATGCTCGTCAAGTAAGGGTGGACGCGGTTAACCACTATATCATCTCCTGGTTTTGACAACCCTTCTTCAACGATAGTCAAGACATTAGCACCGCGGGCAGACACTTCTTGGATATTACCACGCGTATGGCTTGCTACTGCTTCACTTGATGAAATCAAACCAAGAACAGGTGTGCCATCTTCAATCAGAGAAATGGTACCGTGTTTCAATTCACCAGCCGCAAATCCTTCACATTGAATGTATGAGATTTCTTTCAATTTCAAGCTAGCTTCCATAGCAACGTAGTAATCATTGCCACGACCAATGTAAAAGGCGTTGCGAGTATCTTTTAACAAAGCTTCTACTTTTTCTGAAATGCTGTCTTTTTCTGAAAGAGTTGCCTCGATTGATTGTGCCACGATAGACAATTCATGTACCAAGTCAAATTCAAGGGCTTCTTTCTTACCATTTGCTTCTCCGACTGCTTTAGCAAGGAAGGCAAGTGCCGCAATTTGTGCAGTGTATGCTTTTGTAGAAGCAACTGCAATTTCAGGACCAGCATGCAACAACATGGTATAAGTGGCTTCACGTGACAAGGTTGAACCAGGAACGTTTGTCACGGTCAAACTTGGGATACCCATTTGGTTTGCTTTCACTAAAACCTGACGGCTATCTGCTGTTTCACCAGATTGGCTAAGTAGGATAAACATTGGTTTTTTGCTCAACAATGGCATATTATAGCCCCATTCTGACGCAATTCCCAATTCAACTGGTGTATCCGTCAATTTTTCAAGCATAGCTTTTGAAGCAAAACCAGCGTTGTAAGATGTTCCTGCTGCCAAGATATAAATACGGTCACATTCTTGCACGGTTTTAACAATCTCAGGGCCAACCAACATATTGCCTTCGCTGTCGGCATAGGTATTGATTAATTTACGCATAACAGTTGGTTGTTCATCGATTTCTTTAAGCATGTAGTAAGGGTAAGTTCCTTTACCAATGTCAGACAAGTCCAACTCAGCTGTGTAAGATTCGCGTTCGATAAGGTTGCCGTTATAATCTGTTACAGTTACAGAATCTTTTGTCAAAACAACCAATTCTTTATCGTGAATTTCCATGAATTCGCTAGTTTCACGAATCATTGCCATCGCATCTGAGCAGACCATGTTGTAACCATCACCCAAACCAATCAAAAGTGGTGATTTGTTTTTAGCAACGTAGATAGTATCTGGATCCTCAGCATCAATCAAAGCAAAAGCGTATGACCCTTCGATGATGTGCAATGCTTTTTTAAAGGCTTCTAAAACAGACAAACCATCTGTAACAAATTGTCCAATCAAATGAACAGCAATTTCTGTATCGGTTTCACCTTTCAAATGATGTCCGGAAAGGTATTCTTCTTTGATTTGCAAGTAATTTTCAATCACACCATTGTGAACCAAAACAAAACGCCCTGTTTCTGATGTGTGAGGGTGAGCATTTTCTTCAGTCGCATGACCGTGTGTTGCCCAGCGCGTATGACCGATACCAGTGTAGCCAGCCACATCTATCTCGATTTTAGCACGAAGGTCTGCAATACGACCAACTGATTTGATTAAGCGTCCTTGATTTACACCGTTTGTCACAAAAATCCCAGCAGAATCGTAACCACGATATTCCAACTTTTCAAGACCTTGCATCAAAATATCTGTTGCATTTTTGTTTCCAACAACACCAACAATACCACACATAACATGTCACCTATTAGCAAGACACTCTTGCTATTTCTTTCTTATTTTTTAATTGGTATAATCCGATAGTCATCAATAAAAACTAACAAAATCAGTATATAACTTTATATTATTAATGTCAACAATAAAATTGGTATAGTTTATTTAGACCAATAGCAAACGCTTTATTTTTCCTATGATTATTCCTTTTGAAAATACAAAAAAACAGAGTAGCTAAACTACTCTGTTGTCAGAAAACCAAATTGACTTAGTGGCCATAATTTGAAGGTCACAACTCCTCGAATTTGTTTTGCCTTAATCAAGCCAAATTTACGGCTGTCATTAGTGTTTTGACGGTCATCGTTTAGCACCAAATAACTGCCCTTTGGAATTTTAGTTTCTTTGTTATCTGTCAATGTTTCAATCGAAAAATCTGACGTAAAAGGCATTTGGCTATCAGATGAGGCCGTGTATTTTGATTTCATCTGGCTGATATAAGGTTCTTCCTTGGCGACATTATCGATATACAAAATATCATCCATCACCGTCGCAGTCTGACCAGGTGTCGCAATCACACGGCTGATGTAGAAAGTGCCATCTTCTTCATATACCACAAAATCCTTGTACTGCGGCTGCCTATTACGATTAACCACTACGACATCCCCATTTGACAAATAGAAATTGGCCGCATCGTCATGAACTCTAAATGTTGAAAAAACAAAAACCCTTAATAAAACAAGGACAAAAATAGCAATGAGCGCTATAATAATATTTCGAATAAAATCACGCTTTACCATACCTACTCCTATTCTTCTAATTATTATACCATGTTTAAAGGTATAAAAAAAGTAGGCATGAGACTAAAAAAGTATTTTTTAATCGCTTCCAAAAAAGATATCTAAATAAACCAAATTATCAGTATAATGACTACAGTTATAGCAATCACTATTCAAGTTAGCGTTCTTACTTGTTTCTCACTCATCTTTTACTCATTTACTGTTAGTTTTTCATCAAATCCAAAGCATTTGCATTTAAAACTTTATTTCTTTGTGTCTAATCTTTAACTAGGCTTTTTTCGATCAAAACTTCTTAAAATTTATATATAAGACTACTGTCCAAGCCTTATAAGTTCAACTTTTATTTATGTTTTCCTTTAAATAATAAGTCAAGGTTTTTCATACAGAAAACATAACAATCCAAACGATAAGTAAAATTCTAAAAGTTGTGTCCATCTTTTTTCTCTTATTGTTAAGTTTCCTCTAGCTCTCATCGCCATTATATTAAAGATAATAACAAGTTTTGTCCTTAATTTTCTTTAGTATATAAAAATATTGAAAATTTCTGACTTACATGTTTATTTTGCTATGATACCGCCATAAAAATCTATATCTACTCTACAAACAGAATAAAGTCAAAGTTATTGATGTAATAGATGAATTACCTTGCCCAAAAATGCCCCAAAACATAAAAAAAGCTCTATCACATAGGCTAGAAAGCTTGATATGATAGGCTTTTTTTATTAATTAATTATTTTACAGTGCGGGAAGTGTAACTTCATTTTTGATACATATATAATAGTAGAAAACATTGAAAAATAAGCATTTATAAAACTGAAACCATTCTTCTTTTTAAAGGTAAAAACACAAAAGTTTTAAACTTATGCCCCTTTTGTGCCCCTTGGGAGCTAAAAAATATCATTTTATTACTCTTTTACCTTTTATTAATATACGATTATTAATATATATTATACAGAGTCGTTATAACCTCAATTTGCTGATAAGTCCATTTTAACGGACTTTTCTTGTTTTTGTGGTTATAACGACAATAAAAAAGGACTAGCTCACGCTAGCCCGAAACCTCTCATACGATAATTATATCACATTAGGAACTTGAAATTACTCTAATCAAATCATAATTATAGTACGGAATATTTCTTTTTACAGTATTATCTCTATCTAAAAGACCTTTCTCAACAAGATAGTCAAGTGATTTTTTAACAGTAGCGGGATGATAACCTGTCAACTCCGAGAGTTGTCTAGGCGTTGCGATAGGCAAGTTAAATGTGCTTAACCACACATCTTTTTGCGTTTGAGTTTTACAAAAATCTAAGCCACTTCTAGCGTGCTTATCAGCATTATTAATCTTCTTAAGAATATTAATTGCCATCTCTTCACTAGCATTCAAAAATAAGTTTAGCCATGGCATCCAATCTGGTTCCAGACCTCTGACTGCATTCAAAGCATTATAATATCTTATTCTTTCTTTTTCTAATTCTTCACTAACAAAAAATACTGGATAATCAAGCAAATGTTCTTTTACTGCCATCAGCGCAATTAAAATTCTACCTAGTCGACCGTTACCGTCTAAAAAAGGATGAATGGATTCAAATTGAGCATGCACGACAGCTATTCTTAACAATGGGTCACTATCATAATTTATGTAGTCACATTCACCTAATTCTTCAACTTCCAAACTTTTATGAGATTCGTTATTGGCAAAAAATTCCAAATTAGTCATATAGTCACCAATTTCATTTGCCTTAATAGGAATATATGAAGCATGTTCGATTTTGTTGTCAGGTCCAATAAAATTTTGGATTTTTCGAAATTCCCCACCGTTTGCCGTTGTTCCTCTAGCAGCATCAGACATCAGAATTTTATGTAATCTTTTTAACAAGCGAGTACTAATAGGGTCTCCGTTACGAATATCTTTAAAACCTTCATCTATGGCTTTTTTATAATTCAAAACCTCTCTTTGTTGCCAATTCTTAGCTCCAATTCTTGAAGATTCCATTATCTCATGAAATGTTACTTGAGTTCCCTCGATCCGTGTTGATTGCACCGACTCATTATATGATAACAAGCTTAAAATTGATGTATTGACAATTGATGACGACAATACTGCATCTAATCTCCCGAGGACTTTGTTAACTTCTGCCAATTTTTTATAAAGCGATAAAGCTTCTTTCGAAGTCAATTTAACCGGAAGTTTATTTATCCCCTCAATAGCCATAACAATTCTCCTTAATATATTTTTTTGCTTTTTTTATATTATATATGTTTTTATTATAAATTTCAACGTTTTATATAATAATAAACGCAAAAAAACGCCCCCAGCATAAGCTGAGGGCGTAAAAGTGTTTGCTATTTAATTTTAAGTGTTTGACCTGCATAAATCAAGTTTGGATTAGCAAGACCGTTCAGTGCTGCGATTGATTGGTAGCTTGTGCCATAGCGACTTGCAATGCTTGAAAGATTATCACCAGCGCGAACTGTGTAATAAACAGAGCCAGCGTTTGCTGAACCGTTGACACGCAATACTTGTCCAACATAGATGAGATTTGGATTTGAAATACCATTCAAGCTTGCTAGTGTTTGGTAGCTTGTTCCAAATTTGGCAGCAATGCTAGAAAGCGTGTCACCAGAACGTACCGTGTATGTATTAGTTGCTGGGCTTTGAATTGGCGCAGATGAAACTGAAATAATTTCAACGTCTGATTTATTAATCCATGAGTTAATACCTGCTAACAATACACGATTGCCAGACACTTGCGCTACGTCGTATGTACGACCTTTAACCCAGTCTGGAATACCTTGACCAGTTGCCCAGCTTCCAGCACCAAATTTAACCTTAACTTGATTTCCTACGGCGATTTCTGATTTAGGTGTATTATCTGCTTGTTGACCTTGAGAAATTGCTGGTGTTTGGGTTTCTGGTTTGTTGTTCTTAGTATAGCCATTATCAGTAATACCGGTTAAGTCAACATTCCCGTCAAGACCGCCAGCGATGTAAGTCGATGTGAATTGGTAGATCGCTACACCGTCCATGCTTGGAAAGACGTTATAATTTGGGGTTGGTGTCACATTATAGTCTGGATAAGCAGCCATCCAAAGCGAATTTGGAAACTCACGGATAATTTGGTCGACATACACGTTAGCTACTGTATAAGGCTTGTATGAATAATACATAGGTGTATAGCCTGCAGCTTTAATCATGCGCATACCGTGTAAAATCGCGTTGGTATTTGCTTGTTTATCAGGGCTAGCGCCACTTTCGTAGTCAAGTGCCACGATTGACCCTTTAGGAGTTTGAACTTGTGGCAAGAATGTATTTAATACTTGCTCACCTAAGCTAGCATTTCCGCCGACTTGATACCAGATGTAAGTATGAGCACGCTTGCCTTGAGCAATAGCCGAAGCAACTTGGGTTTCATACGTTGTTTGTCCGTACATACCACCACCGTTGACACCACCGATTTGGCAAATAGCGAACTTGTCGTGACCATAACCGAAGATGCCGTTAGCACCTTGATAGCGTGACCAGTCCACGCCTTGATCACCAACTGCAGCATAAGCTGTCGATTGCAATAGTAAGCTAGCTAGCACTGTTACTCCTGCTAAAAGTCGTTTAATCTTCATCGACATCTTCCTCCTTCAAATCAGACAAATTTGTCAAAACACAAACGAGACCAGATAAAAGAGCGGTTGAAACAACCACTCTCCAGTCGACCTGCGAAATTAATGTGCTAGCTCCTATGACGCCAACTGCTGATTGCGCCATAGTTTTTAAAACTTTGATTCCCAATTTTTCAAAATAATTTTTCATTTCTCAACCTCGCTTTCCAGACGTGCGAGGCGTTCATCGACATACCTGCTATGTTCTTCTAATTTAAAGGTACGCTCGATCACATTATTGTGCTTATCAACGCGTTTTTTTAATTCGTTGATTTGATAGTTAATCAGTTTGGTACTAGTGATAATACCGCCAAAAGTACCGACCAGACTGGCAACCAACGAGAAAATTCCTGATAAAAATTCGTTACGCATAATCCCCTCACACTTCCTAAGCCTTATTCGGCAGTTTTTTCGTCTTGCAAGCCTGCGTGAGACAAGTCCACAAGTTCTTGTACTTGTTTACGGAAACGTTTAGGCACGGTCTCGATAGTAATCCAACCTAGCTCGATTTGCATTGCAAAGTAATTAATCATCATTGTTCTTCCTCCTATAATTGTAATTTTAATTTTCTTGAGTAGTTTCATCTGTAGCACCTTCAGTACCACCGTCAGTAGCTCCACCGGTAGCACCTTCAGTAGCATCATCAGTTGTACCTTCATCAGGGTACATGTGTCCAATTAATTCATTCAATGTAGCTGTTGCTAATTGGAGCATCTTGTCTGATTCTTCCATAGACAGCTTCATTGTATTAATTAATTCTTCATAGTTAGCGATCTTCTCATTAAGTTCCCTAAACTTCTCATTTTCGTATTTATCACGGAAATTCTTTTGATAGATCACATTAAGAGCTAGTTCTTCTAGTTCAGTATTAGTCAAGTCAATCTTGTCAGCTTCTAACAAGACAGGGTAGATAGCACCCTCATCATTTGATAAGACTACTTTCGTACCTTTAACTGATCCATCTAGTTCGAACTCTTGTGATTTTGAGCTAAATGTTAAATCCATAGTTTTATCCTTTCTATCCCGCAGGGAATGGGTCTGTGGTGATCCACGTAATAGACCCCATCATACCCAATGGTTGGGCTTTGGTTATAGCCGTAAAATTTATACTACCATCTGTATTGTATTTTAAATCTACGAAACTATCAGTCCAGTTTTGGGTACCCGTTCCACCACCAGCATGTCCTGTAAGTGTAATAATTTGAGGGGTTGTTGGTCTCCAACCGACTGGAATAGTTTCAGCAGCTTTACCACTAACTTGATGCGTCTGCCTATATATACAATCTAATGAAAGGTTAACGATATTACCACAGCGAGTCGCTTTGGCATTTAAACCATATGGACCGTTGATTGTAGCAGAATACACTTTAGTCTGGTTTACTGCTGTGAAGTTAGCTACTGTGTTTTGAACAGCATAATAGTGCCATGGTTGCCATCTACCACTACTCTTGACACGATAGGCAGTCACCACACCATTAAAATCAATAGCTTCTTGTAATACCCAAACAGCGTTAGTGTCAAATCTCTGCACTTTGAAATATGTATGTGACTGTATTCCTGCACCAGTCGGTCTATTAAGTAGTTCTTCACCGCAATAAAAACCAGTTTCAACAACAGTATTCATATCAGTATTTCTAGAAACTTGAATAATCTTTCCACTCGTATTAGTCAACTGATGATGCTGAATAGGTTTATTATTGTAGTAATATGGCCACAACGAATCTACAGCGTTAGCTATTTCAGGGTATTTACCGAAACTTACAGTAGTTTCAGCCATACCAGTAACCATTCGTTCAGGATGGATCTCATACTCAATCCATGGAGTTGAACCAAAGGCATCAGTCAAACGTCCATAAATCTTATATGACTTACCAACATCGAACGTAGCAGACATAATAGCATTAGACCTTGTGATTGAATAAGTACCTGTTGTTTGGTTGATATTAGCACCGCTGTCTGGTGTACGATCTGATGTCCCATAAGCACCATAAGCAAACTCTAGCTTGAAGGTATTCTTTTGAACATTATTAACCAGCAAGCGACTGATTGAAGCCGTACGACTAACAATAACCTTATTAGAAGAAGCCGTATCGTTACCACGAGTTGCAGTAAAATAAATAGCAGGCGGCGTATAATCCAGCACAGAGATCTGTTTTGTAACCTTGTTGGATGTACGACCACGAGAGTCTACAACCCAAGCTTCTACAGTTACATTACCTGAGTAGTTCATTACACCGAGGGTATCATTATTACTACTACAAGCATTTGGCTTACCTATAATTTGAGCTCGGTATGATGTAATACTAGAGCCTGTATTACCAGAAGCACTGTTAAATGTTACTTTAATGTTTGACTGATTTTGAACAAATATGGTATTGCTATTCAATAATTGTTTAGCTGTATTGTTAGTTTCAGTTAATGTTATGGATCCTAAACTTGGTATAACAGAATCTGGGATTGTAAGAGTCATCCTATAGGTTTTAGAACCAATCTTAGAACCTCCGTTGTAAGTTTCAATCGTAATATTACCCCAGTCTGTTGTCTTAACAGGCATTGCAGTCGCTAATGACATAGGTGGAGTCCATGAGATTGAAGTGCCTACACCAGTTCCGATTGTACCAGATAAAGAACCAAAGTTATATTTAACAGTATGTGTGAATGACCCTGAAGCCCTATTAATATTAATAGTCAGAGCTTTACCAAGTGTCCCTGTAATATCAGATGAAGATGATGCTCGAGGGATTGTAGGCAAGCCGTAGTTTGTACCCCAGCTAGCTTCACCATATCCACCTATATTAAGTGCGAGTCTAGCATTGATATTTACAGTTTTAGTACCATCTCCATTATGACCAATACTATATTCTTGTGAGAATAAGGTTACACCAGAGTTGGTATTGATATTAACACCCACATTATGAACAGCACTACCACCATTAACACTTATTGTCAGTGGGGCTGTTACACCGTACATTGAGCCGTAACCGTCTGAGTAAAGATTGACCCATACACGGATTACAGAGCTATTACCGCCTATATTTTGAGATACTAGTCCATAGTTGACTTCCATTCTAAAGTGAGAACCATACGCCCCACTAAAATTAGCTGAACCTGAAGCCATATAATCCTCCTTTATTTAACGAAATATGTACCGTTTACGTATTGATTGTTTGGATGCCTACGTGTCATGAAGTGACCAACAGTGATTGTATCAGCAAAGAAACCATTATTGATACGTAATTGACCAGAAGAAAATGATGCTACTTCAGTACCACCTGAGAAGAAGCCAATTCGATTTGGAGTGATCATTACTTTAGAACCGCTGTTCTTATTACCAATCTCCATACCCTCTTCACCTTGCAAGATATAGGAGTCTATGAATTCTAGTTTCTGAGCCATGTCTCCTAGAGGTATTACATTAGCTAATCGTTTTTCCAACGAAGCGACTGCTTTTGTAATATCTTCTTTACCAGCCAAATCACTTTCCTTAAGGTTTTTGAGTTGTGTAGTTAACTCTGATACTTCAGACGCTAAGGCTTTTGCAGCCAATTCTTGAGCTAGACGGTCTTGTTGGTCACGTAACTCATTAGCAATTTGATCAAGTTGGTCTTGGTCTACTTTTGAGCTATTTTGATCATAGATATCTTCGGGTGCAGGAGCAAATGGAATCTCAACATCCCCTCGTCTAAGACTGACATTACGTAAACGGATTTTAGCATCTGTTTTCTTGCCAGCAGGTACACTAATCATTACACCTCCGGTAACATCCCCATTCAGCCCAATACGATTTGCTTCTGTAAATTCATGAGTTTCGGTCATACGATACCAATAACGAGTTAATAATGTTTTGCTCATCTCTTCCTTAGAAACATTTTCATCGCAGATCTTAACTTCAGCAATCTCGATCACAACTTTAGAAGACAAATATTTTTTATCAAGCCCGTATAAGACAAACGCTCCATGGCTACCAGTAGCCTTCCCATTAAAATAGAGAGTTTGCCATTCGGGTTTAATAGTTACGTTATTCATAATTGAGAAGCGCTCAAACCCTAGTTGGGTAAAAATACAGGTTTTATTGGCACGTATTTTAAGCGTAGCTGTCCACGTTTTGTTAGCATCTTTTGGGATAGCATTGGCTACACTCGGTATATAGAAACTGCCCGTTGGATTGCTACCGGTAGATTCAATAACATATTGTGATACTCCATTCCCTAGTTCGTCAGGAACACATTTAGCGGTTACATTGATCTGAACGTTGGAGTTGAGCATAAATGTCTCAAGTGGATTGATAAGCGGGTTACCTCCATAAGCTTGTCTATCAGGCTCAGGATTCCAAATAGCACGTCGACATTTATTTGTTATATTAGGGTTGTTAATATATGCAATATCGTGAAACCCTTCACCCGGTAATCTATTCGCTCTCACATAATTGTACCCCCCACAACCTTCTACGCTGTCTGTAATATAAATATCCTGTGTTATCGTCCATTTACCAGTGGGAATTGTAGTTGAGTTGCCTAACAGCTGTAACCCATCAGTAGTAGTTACAGAATCCCATCGTTGAGTTGTTCCTGTCACATGCCATTGCGAATGGTCAAACTCGCCATAAGGGACACCGTTCCAGTCAGTACCGATTGTTGCATTCTTGAAGAAACCTTTCTTGGTATCTCCACGACCATAGAAGATTCGGTTTTCACCATTAGACTCAATTACGCCGTCTTCACCCTTCATACGACTCCAAGTGTAAGCAGCATAGTTAGTGCTATCATTTTGATTATAGTCGGTTAAAGTACCAATGTAAAGTGCTCCAGCAAAATAGTTGGTGTTGAAATTAGTCTTACCATCAGCGCTATTAGCATAAGCAAAGTGAATGTAAGGGGTTTTACCGTCAGCACCAGGTTTTCCAGGGACACCTTGAACACCGTCATCACCCTTCCATTTACTCCAATGATATCTAGCTGGGTCTGAACTATCTGTAGCGGTATAGTCTTGATACATCCCAATATAGCGTTTAGTTTGATCAGTTTGACTGAATCCACCACCTCGATCGTTATCAGCGTAAGCTATATGGGTGTATTGTGACCTACCTTGCTCACCTTTAGGGCCTTGAATCCCTTGGTCGCCTTTAGGTCCTTGCAAACCTTGAATACCTTGGTCACCTTTAGGGCCTTGTGGCCCAGTAGCACCATTTTGACCAGCGATAGATACATTAACAGGGTCTGTAACTTCGACATTACCGTCTGAATAATAGATATATTCAAACTTCCAGAGGTATCGGTTCGACTGAGTTGGTATTAAAGGATCTTTTGACCAGCCGAGGTCTTCGGGGGCTTGTCTAGGTGTAGTCGCATTTGGTCCGTATTCAAACTGCACGTCTCGGATATAAACGATATCACCGACTTCCCAATTCGAACCATAGAAAATGTATTGTGTTAACTCTTGTCCGTTAAAATATACTCTTTCGATTTTTACCACCCTTTCCCATAGATTGCATTTTTAATGGATTCCTGACGCTCTTGTTCACTAGTTACTGACTTTGCTACAGAGCGTCCAACACGTTCAGCATCCATGTAATTTTCAATAATCACTTGTCTGTCTGCTAAACGCTCAATACTGTGTGTATTTTCGATAATCAAATCAATAATTTTGCCAATCATGCGATGTGTGTCACTACCGCCGTTTTGGATGACAGCTACATCGCTGTTGCCTTGCAAATTACCGATTCTTTGTGCAACATCTGCAACACGAGTATTTTCAAAGCCAATGCCGTTCGCATATCGAGGAAACAGTTGTTTTGTTTTGTTGGCAGGTAGGACTTTCGAACCTCGAGGCAACGGCAGCATGACATTGCGACCTTGTGGAATGAAGCTTACTCCGCTTGGCAAAGTAATCAATTCACGATAAGTCGGTCCTTTTTGGTCATTGACAAGCGCTAATCCACCTGGGTGAAAGTTAGTACCTTTTTCGTTTTTAGTGTGACGCGTTGTCACATTAATGACTTTATCTCTTAATGAACCTAACCAACCTGCGATGTTAGAAATCACGCTAGAAGCTTTGTCTACAGCACTAATCGTTACCGATTTCCCATGAACGCTATTGATCTTTCCTTTGGCGCTCGATGTTGGTCCACCTGTTAAATCAGATGCTAAGATTCCAGGTACCGATTTCTGATTAACGTTGTTGATTTTGCCTTGGGCAGACGCTGTACTGCCGCCTGTGTTATCAGTGGCTGTCAAATCAGTGTTTTTGCTGTCAGGAACACTATAAATCATGCTGATAGCTGCGCTGACGTCTCCAGCAGTTTTATTATGCGCTATCAAATCTTTCTGGTCTGGCGTAGCACTATTCCATTTGTTGAGCATCTCTTTAGCTCTCTCTGCGTTTGATGTGAAGTTTTTGTCCTCGCAAAGAAGCTCTTTGACGTTTGCCGGCATGCCATTCCAGATATCCAGTTCTTCTTTTGATTCATAAATCGCAAGCAAGCCTTTGTCGTTTTGGAATAGCAGCTCTTTTTGCTCAGGTGTCGTCTTGTCCCATTCGCCTAATTTTTGCAAAGCGTTTGCAACTTCGACACGAGCGTTGGAATTAACGTTAGCATTCTTGAGAATGAATTCCATGTTGTTCCAACCGTTTTCAGCAGTCAAGGCTTTTGTGACTTCCTGAACGGCATTCGTTTTTAGTTCACCAGTCAACGGGTCAAGCGTTAAAGCATTCCATTGGTCTGTAGCGTTTCGTGCGTCAGCTGACATTTCAGACGTGTATGTACCAATCATAGCTGTGTGTTGTCCGATTTTATTCGCAGACTCGAGAGCTTGCTGCGAAAGGTCTTCGAAACTCATATCGTAGTCTGCTAGAACACGTCGAATCTTCTCAGCGTACACACCAAATTGGCCGCTTTGAGCATCTTGCTCTTGCGCTATTTTAACTAGCGCTTGGCCAAACTCAGACATCGTTGCTTTGTGCTGTTCTTTGAGCGCAGCCATTCGAGTGTTATATTCTTGCTGGTCGATGATACCTTGCTCAAGCGACTCTTTCAAACCACTGCGTTGGTCTTTGTACGCTTTCTGCTCTTCTTTCATTGCTGTTTGCAAAGCTTTTGATCTGTCTTTGAGCTGCGCCATCGTCATCTTCCCAATTTCGCCATTGAAAGTGCTGAGGACAGCTTTCTCTTTTGACTTCCCAAGATTCAACTCTTTAACACGAGCTTCGCAGAGCTGTTTCATGTTGCTTTCGACAATTGTCTTTTCCGTAGTTGTCAATTTGCTAACGTCGCCATTGTGTTTCTCATAAATCGATGTGATTTGATCAGCCATCGTTTGCGAATTTTGGACAATCTGATCTTGTTTGGCTTTCGCTGCGGCTACCTGCTCATCGGTAAAACCGAATTTTTGAGCAAGCTCGTCTATTCTAGCCTTCGATTTTTCGGCGCCGTCAGTGATTTGTTTCATCATATCTGACACTGCTGTCTTGACATTATCAGCAGACTGCACTGCGCCGGTTTCAAAGTTAGTCATAGCTATCTTAGTGTTCGTTACTGCAGTTCCGAACTGGTCAAGTGCACCTTTTGTTTCTCCAGAAAGCGTTGTTCCATATTTTTGAGCCTGTTCAGTAGCATGTTGCTTAGCATTAGCTAATACAACCAAACCGCCAGCGAGTGCTGCTGCACCTCCTACAACTAAACCAAGCGGATTTGATAACAGTCCAACGGCACCACCGAAGTTAGATGCGGCACCTGCCGCACCACCTGCTGCACTTCCAACACCAGTTAAGCCAGAAGCCATTGGTGCGAGCTTGCCGACAAGTTTTCCAATTCCACTATTGACTGAACCGAAGACTTTAAACATGCTGCCGAGACCGGTTGTTAGTTTTCCTAAAATCGAAAGCGCTGGCCCAGCAGCTGCTGAAATAGCTAGCCACTTCATAATGTGCTGTTGTTGAGCTGGACTTAGTTCGTTGAATTTCTTGGCCATGTCAGACAACGTCTGAATGAGTGGCTTAGATGCCTCGAGACCATTTTTCAATGCATCGACGAACGGACCACCGAAGTCGATAGCCATATCGACCACTTGGTTTTTTAACATTCTAAGTTTTGATTCAGTTGTTTCATAACGTGTGCTTGCTTCGTTAGTAAGCGCCGTGTTTTCACTCCACGCTTTGTTCGATAAGTCAACTGCGCCAGTCATCGTGTCTGCGGCAAGTGCTAATGATTTAAGCATGTTAGACTGCCGAACACCGCTAAGCCCCATGTCGTCCAACACCATAGTGGCACTCTCGCCTTTTTCGTCAAGTTTCCCAAGACCTCGAATGAAATCTTGGATAGCTTCGATTGGATGATTTTTCCATTTATCAGCGAATTCTTGTGCAGATTCGCCAGCGACTGTAGCAAATTTTTGTAGGTCTTCCCCGCCCGCAGCTACTGCAGATTCAATAGCTGCTAGGGTTTGAGTCATTGCAGTTCCCATTATGTTATCGCTAAGCTCTTTATCTTAGCTTCTTATAATTTCTTATAAGTTCAGACTATATCTTCACCTTCAGCATTACCTGTTAAGGGTTAAGCGCTCGTGGATATTTCGTCATGCAAAAAAGGCAATCTGTATCAGATTACCTTTTTGTTTAGATTACTTTATCTAGTCGTTGCACCTTCCTAGCGTTTCCGTCTAGGCTTGGCTCATGATTGCCATAGTATTGAGATACCTTAGGTTTCCATGAATTCACTTAATTTTAAGCTACTAATTTCTTAGTAGCCGGGCAGAATAGTTTACCCGCTTCTGCTTCAATCCCTACAGAAGACATCGCGGTTGCAAGGCCTAAAATCTCTTGGTTAGTCAAACCTGCCAATGTGCCAGAAGCCGCCAAACGGTTAGCCATGCTGACGATGTCTGATTCAGTGGTAGCGAAATTATTCATTTTGTTATCGTATAGGCTTTTTATCCTATACTTCTTACAGTTTCCTGCAAGTTCAGCATATATTTTCACCTTCAGCATTACCTGTTAAGGCGCCGACCACTCGTGGGAGTGTTTTTGCTCTCTTAACGCTCAACTCCTATGCGTTACGGTGACGAGGGATTTTCTCGTTTACCTCGGTATTATCATGATTTTATAGTATTAAAAAAGCCATTTTCAAGAGAAAACAGCTTTTGTTTTATTTAAAAAGTGTTGAGTAAATTGTTCTTTTGTGTTGTTTCCGTATCCATAAATTCTATGAAATTCTTTATGGCATTTTTCGCACAATGTAACACCATTGTCGATTTCAAATCGCTCTTCTTTATGAGTATCCCAAGAATTAAGATGGTGAGCATTTAACTTTCCACCTGTTTCTTTACAAATCTGACAAGTATAATCATCTCGAATATAGACTTTATCACGCCACTTTCTGATTGCGCCGTTAAACATGTCTCGTTTTTCTCGCTCTTCCTTTGTCAGCAAAGGGTTGTATTTGTAATGATTTTTTCCAGAACGTGCCAAAGTTCCACATTTGTTGCAATGTGACCCTCTTAAAAATGCGTCTGGCGAAACCATAAATTCGTGATCACAATCTTCATTATGTCGCATTAACAGTGGTGTCTTGTTGTTTATGTAATCACCTAAAACGCTATACTTATCACCAAAAAGCACTTTGACCTCTTCACAGAATCGTTCTGTGGTTTTTCGTTTGTTTCCAAAACATTCCGGACACCTTGTGCTGCCATTTGTAAAATCGTCTGGAGTGGCTTCGTATTTTGTCCCACAAACATGATGGATAAAAATAACTTTTTCCTTACATGTTTTGTATTCACTTACAACCGAATACTCGTCGCCTACTAATTCAAAGACTAATTCTTTAAATTCTTGTGTCGTGCGTTTGAATTTGCCATAACACAAAGGGCATCTTCCTCTTCGCTTAAAGTTGTTAACATAAATTTCAAATTCTCGATGACACTTTTTATGAAATAGAATTACTTTTTTGCTATTTCCAAAATATTCGCTTCTTAATTCAAAATCGCTGTGATTATCATTAATATAATCACGGAATCGATTAGTGTCCCATTTTTTACTCATATTTTTTACCCCCCACAGTAAAAACCCTATAAAAATAGTGGCTAGCAAGCGGGTACTTGCGTTTCGGGAGCTACCCTAGCCACGCTTATATTATACCATAAAATTTTAGATTTTACCGATTTTGGTCGGTATTTTATGCCGCTAATTTCTTAACGACCGAGCAATAATTTTTACCCAAAGCTACTACCGAACTACCGAATCTTTGGTATTCATCTGACGTCAATCCAGTAATATTTGCAATTTTAGCAATTGCTGATGCTGCGTCTTCAGCTGACAAGTTAGTTGACTCGCCCATATCAATCATTGTTTTCGTGAAACTAACAACGTCTTGTGACTTGATACCTAACTGCCCTGCCGCTTCGGCAACCCCTGCAATTTCTTGGTGACTCGCTGGCAGTTGTGCTGCCAAACCACGGAGACCATTTTCGAGGTCTGCATACGAATAAACAACATTACCAGTCGAATCGACAACTTCATCGTTAGTCTTTTTAACGCCAGCAAACGCACTTTCCCAAGACATCGCAGATTTAACAACGGCTCCAACCCCTGCTACAATTGGCGCTGTCACACCAACCGTCATGGTATTCCCAAGCCCTGTCATCTTACCTCCGACCGCTTGCAAGGTGTTGCCGAAGTTGGTCATTGCCGAGCCCATTCGAGTAAACACACTCATTTCAGTAGCTAAGCCTTGTAAACGTCCTTGTAACTCGCTTACTTTAGCTGCGGTATCCATCATCGCTGTATGTGCGCCAATCAGAGCGTCTTTTTGAGCTGCTGTCGCTGTCGAGAAATCACCTATTTCAGCCTTCAAAGCATTATATTTTTGGGATTGCTGTACTAGTAATGACTGATAGCCTTTGAGAGCTTGTCCTGTTTCGTTATAGACGGCACGCAAACCTTTGATTTTACTTCCTTGACCGCTAATAGATTTTTCAACGGCTTTCAAAGAGCTGTCAATGCCACGCATGTAAGTTTTCAATTGTTTTGTGTTGGTTTGAAACGGTGCTATGTCGAGCGTAGCAGTGGCTACCAATTTACCTATGTTTGTCATTTATCCTCCTTTCTAACCAAATAGGAAAGGAAAAGCCTTATCTAACGTTGTCTCAGTTTCTTCTACTACTGTTTCTTGTTCTAATGCTTCCACCATCAGCTCAAAATCTGATAGTTGCATTTTCTTAATATCAAGAATTGTGTACCCGTTGTTTAATAATGTTTGAATCATTCCGAGCAAATTAGATTTAGCTTGCTCAGGAGTTATTCCTCCTTTTTTCCTTTGTCCTCGTCGGCTTCTTCGTTCGATTTGCCTCGTCCTAACGCATCAACATACAATTCATCAAGAACGTTCAACGTCTCAACGTCTGCAGTTTTCAAATCAGCAACAGTGAATTGTTTGCCATACATATCAACGAACATTTGCAAATATGCTTCGTTAAGTTTTCGTGTTTGCTTCGAATCGAAAGCAGCTTTATCATTTGAAATAAAAGCGTTTTGACGTGCGTTGTGGTCAACGGCTAAAAGGTTATCTTCAACATTGATGTATTCTTTTGCGTATTCTTTGGTAACGCCGCCTTTTTTCAATTTAATTTCGTACATAATTTTTCCTCACATAAAAATAAAAGGCCGCAAAAATACGGCCAGTTGATTATTCCACAGTTGGGAATACCATTTTTTTGAATGCTGTTAGGTCAAAGCCGGTTGCATCTTCACGACCAATCAAGAGAACTGTGCCTTCTTCGCCGCCACGAGCCACGAAGCTGCCTTCAATTGAGTCAGCTTTAGGATCTGGCGCACCATCAACAGTAGACGCTTCAAAACTAGGCAAATTGAATTTACCTTTCAAGAGGCCAACCCATACATAATTGCCATCGTCCATTTTAGTGCGGAATAAAATTGCAATATCGTTCGGTGTAAGGTCTTTGGTATATTTTTCAACACCGTTTTCAACAGTAATGCCAAAAAAGTCTTTGCGTGCATCAGATGTCAAGTCGTATGTTTCAATTGTTAATTTAGCTTCTGTAATACCACCAGAAACGACAACGTATGGTCCGTCATCAGCTGAAAGTGTTTTTAGTTCGTTTGTTAACTCAAGTTTTGCGCTTGTAAGCCCTGGAAGACGTTTGCTTGCTGTAACTTTTTCAGCATTATTCAAAACGCCATATTCGCAACCACTAAGTCCAAATTTTACTTTACCCATGTATTAATTCCTTCTTTCTTTTAATTGCCCCAATCAAAAAAACGATATTTTCTTACGTTCATCAGTAAGTCAATATCGTTATCTTTATATCGAGGCGTTTCGTTAGCTGTATACCATTCAAAACCCGCTTCGGTTAGAATGGCATCGATGCGTTTTACAATTGCTTCTGACTGCGCAGCCGTCTGACACCAAAAATTGATGACAATACGTTGTTCTGTGCCAATATAGCCATCGTCAGCATATGCATTTGGCGCATCGTAAATCGTGTTAATTCGCAGAAATGGAGCTAGTTCTTTTTTCTTCATGTTGGTGGGTTTCTCTGGGATGTCATAAGTGAAAATTCCTTGTTTAAAACCGCCCCCAAACTTCCCTCCACGATAGCTGTCAAACAGCTCATTCAATTGAACATCGTTACTTAAAAGCTTGTACGCCGTCGTTTCGGCAATCATAAATCTAAGCCCTCCTTCACCTTTTCTGCAAAAATTTTCTTAGCAACGGGCGTCATTTGATTGATTGTTTTTTCTTCAAATTCTTGACCTCGTTGATAAATCGTTCCTGAATCAGGATACTTCGCACGCCACCCAGTTGCTTTACCGTAGCCAATTTCTTTCGACACAATGCCCTCACTAGCTCCTTTAAAGCCGCTAATTGCTGTGTCCTCTTGCAAATGTTCGATAGATCTGCCTTCTCTAGGTGTGTTTGCTTTCAATTGTTTTTCAAATTCTTCAGCAACTTCAGTTACCGCTGCTCTTGCTGTTTTAGGTGCTTTAACTTGCAATTTCGTAAGATTAGATAAGATTTCATCGAGTCCAGATGTCATTCGACACGCACCCCGCTTATCATAATCATTTCCTTGCTAGCGTAATCAACTTCCATTTTTTCAATCTTATATTCAAGCCCGTTAAAATCAATGAACATTGAATTGTCAAAAGGTGGTTTAGGCATATAGCGAATTAAAAAGACTTTCGTGTCGCTCGTTTTAGTCAACGTTGCATTATCTGCTTGTTTGCCTGTCGTATTCTCACGAAAATCTTTAACAGTCGTCTTAGACACTTCAGCCCAACAACTCATGATGTCTGTTCTGACATTGTCTAAAACTTCGCCATCTTCGTTTTGCCCACCTTCTTTTTTAAAAATGGTGATACGCACATTCATCTTACGTGTCAGCATTGTCACCACCTCGCAAGCGCAACTGATGAACGATATTTAACACACCATTCGCCAGTGGGTAACGGTCGCTATCAGCAGTAACACCTCTATGTTCGTAATCTTCTTTGACTTGTTTTTTAACAGCAAGATCGAATTTTTTGTAACCCGCAAAATCCTCTGGTGTTGAACCAGCTTCAATCGCAAAGCAAATCTGTTCTTGCGCAGCTTCAATCATTTCTTTCAAAATGCTATCTTCAAAGTCAAAGTCAATCTTGCAATAGAGTTTAACTGCTTCCAGTAATTCTTGTGAGACTGCCATTTAGCTACCTCCTTAAGAATTTACTAAGTTCAATAATTCAGCTTTAGTCATACTACTTGTATAGCTAATGCTTTTAGTATCTAAGTAAGCTTTAATCTCTGTAATTGTGTTAGCCTCAGTCGGAACGCTTACGATTTCCGCATCAGCCTTCGCTGGGTGTATATGTTAAGAAGTAGCCAGCTTTCGCATCAACTTTCTTAACACCAAAGCGAAGAACAGCTTGTAAGTATTGACCGTAAATTTCGTTATCTGCCCAACGAAGCCCAAGGTCTTTACGGTCTGCGAACAAGACACCACGTTTGAAATCACCAACAAACGCTTTAGCTTCTCCAGATGCACCAAGAATTTCATCAGATAGAACGAATACTGGTTTGCCAAGCAAGACTTTGCCAGTTACTGCAGTGATTGAATCTTGCAAAAGATAGCGACCATTTCCGTCTTTAAGAGTGTCAAGAATTTGGTAGAAGCTTTGTGAAACCACGAATGCTACGTCATAAGCAGGGTCAAGATCGACATTGATAATTTTCTTAATGTCATCAACGTTTGCTACTGTTTTAGCTGTAAATGTTTTAAGTACATCAGCAATAGCTGCATTAGTTGTGTTAACTTTAATTTGACTGACTGTTTCAGCAACAATGCTAATCAAATCAACATCTGCATCGTCAACAGATTCTTGTGAAACCGGAATAGCTCCACGATAAGTTTCAACAGTCCAATCTACTTGTTCGAATTCTGGTTTAGCGAGTTTTGGGTTTTTCTCCAATTCAGCAACGCTAACCATTTTTGATGTCGCTTTTTTCAAAATTGGGTATTTACCAGAAGCTTTTTTAGCTGGATAAATTGTTGTGAATGGTTTCAAATCAACAGTAGTCTTAATTTCACGGATTGGAGTAGTTACAAGTTCTTCGCTAGTAACTTTAGTAGTATCTGTTTTCTTAACACCGTCTGTTGTTGGTGCTACTGGTGTAACTTCATTCATTGTGATAAGCACTTCGTCTTTACCTTCAAAGCGAAGTCCTTCATTTACAACAGCGCCTTTTGAATGCAAAAATGCGTTAACTTTATCACGATAATTCATATCTTCTCCTTTTACTTCGTGACCTTTTTTGTTTTCTGCCCCACCTGAATTTTTAGTAGCTTCAAAAAGTTCAAGATCAGCTTTAGCTGTTTTTAGTTCTTCTTTAGCTGTGTCAATTTCGTTTTTGATTGTACGAGCTTTTTCAAGGTCATCAGCTTCAAGAGCGTTTTTAACCTGCGCTGTTTTATCAGCGATAGTAGTTGAAAGCGAGTTGATAGATGCTTTTAATTCTTTGATTTTTTCATCAAACATATAGTTTTTTCTCCTTTTTTGTGCAAAATAAAAAGGACTTAAAGCCCTTGTAAAATTTCTTCTTTTTCGATTTCACGTTTCATAGCTTCTATTTCCTGTTTTCGCTTGTTGCCATGATTTGCAAAATAGTCGTCAATAACCGCCTGTGGTAACAGTCCATTGCTAATGCTTGCAACTGCATGCGGTTCGTCAAATGTCATGACTTCGTCAGCAAAACCTTTTTCAACAGCTTCATCAGCGCTCATATACGTTTCGTTTTTCATCAATTCAAGCAATTCATTTTCGCTCAAACCAGTTTTAGCTTTGTAAGCATTAATAATGCCTTTATCACTAGCTTTCAAAGCGTTTGCTGCTGATTCAAGGTCGTCACTATTACCAGAGACGTCGTTAAGCAGCGCTTTGTGAATCATGATTTGAGCGGTCGGACTGATGACAACTTTGTCAGCTCCCATAATTGCCACGCTACAAGCGCTTGCTGCCATTCCTGTTACTTCAACTGTGACGTGCCCAGAATAATTTTTCAACGCTGTATAGATGTCGCTGCCTACTGTCACCAAACCACCGTTTGAATTAACTTCAATTACAACGTCCGAACAATCTTCTGGAAGTGCTTCGACAATTGATTTAGCACTGACTGCTTCCATTCCATAATAGTCGTAAACTTCTTGGCTATTATTCGGAATCAGCGGGCCCCTCATCTGAATTCGTTTCGGCATTTTCCTCACCTCCTTTCAATGATTGATATTCTTCTTTCTTGTCCAAGAACACGTAATTAAGGCTCGTTTGATACCTATCCATGTCTGGATTATCAGACGGCTGCTTGCCAAGTTCGATAAGTCCTTGATTTGGTGTCAATAACGTATTATTGACAAGTTTAACAATCTCATCAACATTTCGACCAGTGACACTACGTGTATCAAATTCAAGTCGGCATTTCCGCCTATCTCTTGGACTAAAGATTTTAAGTCCTAATTCGCTCGTTATCGCGTCAAAATAAAACGGCAAGTCATTTGTAACGTAATCTTCAGTAAGCTGCGCTACGGACTGATTAGGGCTATTTACCCCCAGCTTATAGCTTGGTATGCGCAAAGCCTTAGCAATTTGAGCCGTTGAAAAATTGTTACTTGTAATCAACTGTAAGACATTCGTATCGATTTCTAGAGGTTCGTAGGACATTGTGTTATCAAATACTAGAGGGCTGCCACCCTTTGCGCCCTCTCGCATTTTCTCGAATTCTTCGCGAGCTTTCTTGCGAGCTTCACCGCTCAGCATAGCGCCTTCCATTTTTAAAATGCCGCTTGAAAAACCATCTTTAAAGAATTTCAAAAGCGTACTTGTCCCGCTATTTTGCAAACTGATTTCATCACCTAAAGACAGCAACGGAGAACGCCCTAAGATTGTGTCATGGCTAAAGAATTTCCAATGAATGACATCATCAGCTCCACAAGCAACTTCTTTGCCTGTCAAACTGTCAACGAAAGTATAGATAAGTTCATGGCTGTCTAATTCTTCTACACGAGTTTCAGATGGTTTATAAAACTGAAATTGCAACGCTTTGCCAGTTCGTGGGTCTCTCAAAATACGACTATAGGAGTTACCTGTCAAAATCGTATTGACGGCCATCGCGAATTTCCACGTCCGTGCCGAAGCGTTGCCAGTCGATTTCACATTTAGCAAATAATTGACATCCTCGTCTTGAATGATGTCGCCATTGATGTTTTTCTTGATTAACGGAAATCTGGCAATATCACCAGCAATAATTGATGTTGCTGTCAGTACGTCGCTGTTTCTAAGAGCTGAAATACCAACATACTTTGCGCTATCGTTGCCAGACACTACCGAAGCGACATAATCGTCATAGGAAAGTTTTGAATCTCCTAACGACTGAAAAAAGCTCATTGTCTCACCTCCTTTCTAGTGCATGGTTTTATCAATGTATAAACCTAAAAATGTACACATCAAACCTAAACACATAAAGCCAGCTGTTAAATTCAATCTAAAAAATGAATAATCAATCAAGCCAAAGCCTGCTAACAGTAGCAATGTATGAATGTTATTTTTAAAAAATTTCAAAACAGACCTCCACTTTCAAAAATCTTCTCGTCAGTCCAATATCCTGCACCGTCAAATGATTCAAGGTAGCAAGCTGCATAAGCGTCTAGCAAAGCATCAAGCGGGTCAATTTTATTGCTGTTTTTATTCTTATCAATACGCATACCGTTATTATCAATTCGGGTATAAGCGTTATTAACAGCCATTGTAAGTAACTTATTGCCCGAATGTTTAATTTTCCCAGTTTTGACGTCATCTCTAAACTGTTTCGTTGGCATATTCAGAACCATTGTCGTCTGCGGAATTTGGACTTGCGTCCATTCTGGATGTCGTTTCTCAATCATCGTTAGCAAAGCGCCGTATTGATAAGGGTCGAAATAAATTCCTTGAACTTCCCAATCGTTTTCGATAACCATTTCTTCGAGTTTTTCCATAACACGCTCGTTATCAATGACACCGGATTCAAGCGTTGTAATTTCACATTCTCCCATACGTTCTAAATTGGTGTAAGAAACGCCGTCTCGCTTTTCTTTCGCTATTAATCCATACTTAGTTGCAATAAATGAAAAACTGTCAGCGTACCAATAATCGTCCATCATTGCCATTGTACTAATTGAGAACAAATCGCTTGAATGACCAACGTCTACGCCTATCCAAACACGTCTGCCGGTCGTATCAGGTTTATCAATTAAAGCATTCTCCCATGTCTGCTTATCCATGTACGAAGCTTCGCTTGATTGGCGCCACATATTAAAGTTCTTCACTAAAACCTTATTAATTTCACCCGTTT
>SKEV01000107.1_pt1 | contig 69585 bp, 61 predicted proteins | sample 4819531 | NCBI WGS metagenome assembly SKEV01 (sample SAMN11008800, study PRJNA524170) | human gut metagenome | biome: Human fecal sample; material: Feces; isolation source: fecal sample from pouch patient p9, p28 | host: Homo sapiens | place: Israel: Tel-Aviv | collected 2016-08-01 | reverse complement strand
GATATCTTCTTCTATATAGGGAATCTTATAAAACTCATTTTTGATATCATACAATGAACAATTATCGACTTCATATTCCTTTGTCTCTTCATTATATCGAATAATTCTGATATCTTCATCTTTTGATACCATTTCTGAAAAATATTCTGGAAAACATTGTTTATAAAAAGGTGCAGTAATCAATAAAACATCTACTATATTCCCTTGCTCTTTTTTCGTTAACTCTTCAATATTTTTCTTTTTTTGTGTTAATAATTTCAAAAATTCTCCTATTAAATAATATATATTTTCATAAATCTCAAGAACTATATCCTCTGTTAATTCTTCTCTGTTTAAAGAAAGTGCCTCCTTTGCTGTATAGTCATACAAATCTATATCAATCGAAAAACAAGCAAACTGTTGCTGGTTTATTTTATGTTTTTTCACTTGTTTTCCTTTAAAATTCACATTAATAGTTCCTCTTTGATATTTTTGAATTACTATTGTATACAAATTATTTTTGTACCAAAAATCAATTTTATCATATTTATTACTTAACAAATAATAATAACCTTGCTCAGATTGTTCTCTAGGAAAATCCCCATTTTCTGATATTTTAGCCGGAATATTCTCTGAAAAATCTGCGCTTTCTGAATTTACAGAAATTTCAAAAAAACTACTATCACATTCTTCAAATATTGCTTCTATAATTTTATATATTACTATACAATTTGTTTCAAATGGTTCTATTTTTGAAAGCTTTTCTGCTGTATATCCTAAAATTTTAAAAGAAAAGTTCAAATCATTTTGAATTTCAATTTCAACACTGCTTCCCCTTGCTATTTTTTCCTTAATAGGTTCTACATTTACATACCCTTCTTGTTTTCCAGATTTAAATGTCATTTTATATGAACCATTTTCATTCGAATTCGTATAAATTATAATCTTGTCTGTTGCCATAAAACAAGATTGTAATCCTATACCAAAATTGGCCGTAGGTCTTAACCAAACAGGCATGCTTTCTATTTCTTTTTTCCTTTCTTTTTGCTGAAAATAACTTTGTCCAACATTACAAATTGCTTTCAATGAATCTAAAGAAATACCTGTCCCGTGATCAGTTACTGAGATTACTGCATTATTGTCAATATTTCTTTCAACACTAATTGAAATAGAATAAATTTGATATATCCATTCTGGTATATCACAAGGCATTAATGTACCTTCATCTACCATCGTTTTATCTATACCATTTGTACAATAATACATACCACTAACAATATCGCGCCACATCTGTATTTTTGTTGCATCTTCTGCATTTTGAACGATTTCTCTAATACATGAAAATTTATCTTCATAAATAGATGATCCTTCCAAAATTTCAAATGCTTTATTTTGAGAAATACCGAATTTTAAATTGCTTAATTCATTTAGATCTTCTATTCCATTCCTTAAAATTTTATATGGTGCCAACTTAGGTGGATATCCAAATTCTTCTGTAGCAATTTCACGCCAATTTAAATGCATTAATTCAATTTCATTTTTGAGCGAATCATACCATCTTCTAGTTTCCCTATATACTGCATCATTTGGACAGTCTGCTTCTACTTCTATTAAATCATTACTTATTAAAACATGTTTTGTGGCTTCATGTTTTTCATAATGAACTTTTGAATCATTTGGCATCTTTCCAAATATTTTTTCACCATATGGATTAAATCTTCCATTATCTAAATCTAGAACATCCCCTAACCTTAATAAACTTGCAATCAAACGTGGATGTACATAATCACCTTTAAATCCATTTGCAATTTTATGTAGCTTATATATATCATCAAATGGTTTTGTATGCATTGCACTTATTTCTGCTATTAACGAAACAAACCTTTTTTTGACCAACCCATTATGTCCAATGTCTATTCCCCAGATATTATTTATGTCTAACAAATAATTCTTTGAAAAAGAGCCATGTTGCCATCTACAATATTTTGAAATCAATAATGTTACTGCAGATTTTACTTCAAGTGGCCAATCTTTCTGAAAGTGTTTTTCATTTTTGCTGTCAAATAATACAATATCTGCTGCATTTTTAAAATCTTCATCATTACCATTATGTTGTTCTTCTAAAAATTCTTGAAAATCTTGGGATGTCCAAAAATCATGAATTTGTGATTCCAAAATAACCATTCCAAAATCATGTAAATATGAAACATGCAGTAATAGCCATAAATCTGTAGGCGACAAATTTTCAATATTTTTATTTCCAAGAGATTTTTCAATATTTAATAAAATACTTTCTGAATGCGTATGATCATGAAAACTATAATGCGGATAATCCTTAATAATTGCATTTAATATTGGTTCAAGTGTTTTTTTATTCAAATTCCATGTTGACCAAAGTTCTGCATATTCTGGATTATCATTTGAAATTTTATGTAACTGTTCTTCTATACTAATTATTTTTTTGTACATTTATTTATCCTTTCGAAATTCAATAAATATCTTTTATTTACATGCATTTAATCCGTTTAAAGACAAAATAGTTATTTCTTGGTATATAGGTATATACTACTTTAAGCTAAAATCTTATTAATGAATTCTAAACTCATCCAACAATACTGCTGCTTTTTCATTCCCTATTTCAGTCAAGGAACTCAATATGTTTTCATAAGCATTAATCAATTTTTCATCTTTTTTTATTTCATCACTATAATTTACAAATGCTTTAAGAATAATCATATCAACTATTGTCTGTTCATCTTGAACGTCTTTAAAGAATTTTTCCTTACCATGTGATATAGTAGCATCAAAACACTCACTCAATCCTATTAATATATCAGGTAAAAGTTCATCAATATTAAGCATATAAACAGTTCTTAACACATCTCTCAAATGAATCTTTCCATACTTACAAAGTTGATTATTGATAAAACATTTGTCTTTATAACTATATTGTGCTTTTACTTTATTAACATCCCAGCTATTATATCTGGTTACACATAAGAATAAACTCTTTTCTAGCTCCATTCTTACCCATTCTTCTGGAATTGCTTCTATATATTTCTCGAGCATATTAATTTTTGTTTCTATATCTGATCTCTTCCCTTTTTCTCTAAATCCATCAATATAAGCACTTAAAAATCCACCAAAAATATCTTTGTAAAATTCAATTGTATCTATAGTAAATTTTGAAAAATCGATATTACTAAATAGCACATCATATAACGGTTCTACATTCTTTCCCAATAATCTTAATTGATATTGAAAAAATGTAGAAATAGAATGTTCTTTAAATGTATCTATTATTTCATGTGCTTGTCTTTTCGAAACATCTGCATTCCAAATTTCAATCATACATATTACAATATTTTTGATAACAAGAGCCATTTTTTCATCTTCTATATCAAGTCCACAATGCGGCAATTGGCACAAAATTCCTATATCATAATTATCAATATCAAAATCAGATAAATCCGCTTCAAAATTCTTAAATAAATAATTCCTTATTATCATTTCTTTTTGATTTTCATATAGCTCCGTTCCATTCTTTGATATATGATAATCAACACCTTTTAATCTAGGTATCATATTAGGAACAAAGTCAAATTTCTCATTGTCTTTATGTACCTCTATATACTCAGCATTGAATCTTTGATGATTCATTTCATCCTCTGATAATTTAACAATTGTATTAAAAAAACGTTTTGCATATTTCTTATTCAATCTCAAAAAACAAACTGCTGAATCAGAAATTTTTTCAATTAATCCACTGTGTTCTTCATTCAGAAAACTATTAAGAATAATGGATAAAATGTGTTCTTCATGGATAGGATCAATTTCCTCTTTTAACTGCATCCAAAGCTGTCCTGTCACGTCCATATTAGCTATATATGAACCATTGCCCTTATCAAATATCTTGGAGAATCGCTTAAGCCATTCTCCAATTAAATTATTCCTTTGTTTTTTTGAAATATCCGTTTTAGTTAATGCACCAGCAATCAATATAATCAATGTATCTTCATATTGCATATCCAGTAAATCATTTTCTTGCATTCTTTCAAGTAATTCATCAATTAATTGGATAATGTCATCTGTTTTAATCTCATTATTTTTCACATTTTCAACTAAATTATTAAGTGACTTATTTATTTTCTTTATTGGTTTACTTGCTTCTTCATTTTTTTGAACTATTTTTTGTGGCTCACCTTGTATTTGTGTCTCAAGTAATAAGGTATTTTCATTTACTTGTGTCATAATTGCATTTCTTGCATCCATCTTTTGAATTTGCAAATTCTCATTAGGACACATTTTTTCATCAAAAATAGAATACAAATAATCTACCGTTACATTGCATTTACTTTTTATTTTTTCATCTCCATATAAATATGAATCTATAACGTACTGCTGTAATGATTTAGCACATTTTTCATCTTTTTCATAACGACTATTAATTTGGGATAATCCAAATGACATTAAAATCTGCTTTTCTAATAACTCTTTTGTTGGATTATGAAGATAATTTTCATAACGTCGAATATCCCAATATATAAGTTCCATACTAGATGCCAATTCTACTGCATATCCAGAAAGCTCTTTTTCAAAATTCATACCAATTGTTTCAACCACAGATAATAACAATATATTATTTGATTTTTCATAAATTGTTTTTCTTATATATTCGGCTAATTTCTTTGCATATGTCCTATCAGAAGTATTTGTTATTGTGTTCACTATTGTTCTTTTAATAACATAAATAATGTCACCTAAAATAGCTGGGACTAAACGTTCCATTGTATCTGCTAACCATAAATTTTCATTACCAAAATACAATTTCTTTTCATTTTGATCTGCAAAGAAAATCTCTATTTTTCTTATTCCTTCTGGATTATTTTTTGCAAAACAAGCTACAGATTTATTCAAAAAATCAATTGCCCAATTAAACCCTTTAATAAAATTATATCGCATAATGTACCAAATAAAAGGTGTATCAAACACACTATTATTGGCATAATTATCAGCTTTATCCGATAAGCCATATGCTTTAACTTTATTAAAATCATCTTCATAGTATGAAAAAGGTCTTCTTAATTTTCTATATGTCCATAAAGTTTCTGCTACTTCGCATGCTAATTCTGGCAATTCAATAACAAACCTCGGATTATAATTTTTTATAATAGCTTCTAAAATATCTTCCGATACGCTATCTGATCTATTCAAATCAGAGCGATATTCTTCAAGCATTCTATGAACAAATCCACATAACCATTCTTTAGATGCCTTAGGCATCTTAGAAACTATCAAAAAGAGTTTTACTAATTCTTTCGAATACAAATATGCCTTTCCATTTTTGCATTTTTCAATTAATTCATCTATATAGCCAATTATTATTTCACAAGCTTTCTTCTCAACATCAATCATTCTGTTTTCAAAGTTTGAATAATCATCACATAATTTAATCAACGATTCCTTATATCTCTCGTCTACTATCAATTCTTTTGATGCTATTTTAATTAAATTTTCACGAGCAGCTCCTATCGGTCTTATACTCATTGATAATTTTGGAATATGGATAATCCTCGCTTCAAAAGCAAAAAGATTAGTCACATTTAATAACTCCCCAATCACATTTTTACTCAATAATTCGCTGGATTCCTCAAAAAACAATCCACAATATTTTGATTTTACAATTCCAATCTCAGTTTCTTTCTTCCAATTTTCTTTAATATTTGCATCTATTAACAATGAATAAATAAATTTTTCTCGTGTAGACTGTATAAATAACTTATTCGATACCCATATTTGATACCGTCTATAAATACAACGTCCTATTTTTTCAATTTCAGTAAAAAATGTATTATAATTACCTAAACATGATTCAAAGTTTTTATCAATGAAACGTTCAAAACAAATATCTTCAAAAATATCATATTTCAAACGAACTGTATTCCCATTTTCTACAATTATGCCCTCCGAAATTAATGCTTCCAGTATTTTACTATCAATAATATCTTTATCGACACCGACTAAAAAATTTGTAGCACGAGTAAAAACGATATTTTCAACAGCTTCCCTAGCCATACTTGAAGATATTCCATATTTAGCACATTTATCTTTTAAACATAATATTTTTTCCCATATCAATAATCTAAAACTATTTTCATCTTTTATATTTTCTTTGACAAAACCACCAGATATAATCAAATTAATATAAAATGGTAACCTAAATAAATCCGAATATTTTTTATGTTGTTGCAAAGATTTAATAATCGGATATTTTTTTGCAATATTATTTAGTTCTTCCGTCGTTAATTCTGGTGTTTCATAAATAGTAATTCTATATTTAGTGTCTATTTTAAAAAAAGCTGTACTATCAGTGCTTCTACAGGACGTTATAATAAATACATTCTCATATTTATCAGCCAGTCTATAAATCTCTTGAAGAGAAATGAATGCATTTTCTCCACAATCAGCAATAAATTCTATAGCATCAATAAAAATATACAATCTCTGTTTCCCTAACCAAAGAATTGCATCCTCAACATCACAACCCCATATTTCATTTAGTGTTTTTCCTAATGCTAAATTTTCTGCTCTAGTAGCTAAAACATATTCTTTCTCTATTAATAATTTTTTACAAATGACTGATTTCCCTGAACCTGCATTCCCCTGAATTGATATTATTTTATTCGAACCCAATTTTATAGAATCTATAAATTCTGTTCTATTTATCTCATATTCTCCATTTATATATTCTTCAATATTAGCAAGTTCAATATCTTTACTTCTTTCAACAGCTCGCAAAAACTTCTTTATATTTTCTTTCTCCGGCTGTACTTGTATTTCTTCTAATTTATCCATTACTTTAGAAAAATCTGAAGACATTTCATTATGGAGAACTTTTTCTCCTGGTGACATAAGAGATTTTGTATATACATTATACGCAATTATAATTTCCCTAATAAACTGTTCTATTTCTTCTCTGTCTTCATATTCAATTTGAGTATTATTTTCAAAAAATTTCTGAACAATTTCATCAATCTCTTTCTCAGAGAAAATATGATCTTGATACTTTTCTCTCATATCCATCTTAAATTTATCAAGACATGATTGCACCACAGGATTATCTGAATTCCAATCATTCAGATTAGGTCCTTTCTTCTTAACTTTTTCTTTTATAAGTGTAATCCAACTTCGTCCAGCTTCTTCAATTGTAAGTATTGAACTGATTAGACCTATTACTGCTACATGATCCATCCTTTAATTCACCTTCTTCTAATGTAGACTTTGAAATTGTTTGTGTTTGACACACCTCTCTGTATATTTTTATTAAAATTGCACAAGAAAGCTTGGATTTATCAGCTTTCCTGATACTCTTTAAATTAATTAGCTGATCAAAATACAGCCTTATGGATAGTGAATAAGGTATCTTTTTGTACCATTCATAGAAAAATTGGTATAAAAAGAAGACGTCTTGATATTTTTATGGTTGCCTTCTTTGTTCACCCATTTTCTCTACAGCAACAAACCTCTCATGTCTGACAGGATCATCCATCTGCTATGATCGGAGTCCTAAATTCCTTCGTTCTGTCTATCCATAGCTGGGCTGCCACTTATGCTTAAGCACAGGATCTTTGTCCTATGGTCTGTATCTCCTGTGGCTAAACTGGCTATACTTTTTTCAACGATACAGTTACATCTCTGTCCACAACACCAATCTCCTTGGCGGACGCTTTCCTGTTTTCAGGTTTATTTCTTTCTTGTTAGGCTGCCTGTGGCAGTTGGGTTGGACGATGAATATCCTCTATCATTTTTGATCCATTGTAGACAACACCCTTCGTCATGATTGCAAAGAATACCCGGATCAGCTTACATCCAACGGCTATCATTGCCTGTCGGCCTTTCAGTGGATTCTTTATCCGTTTTCTGTAATAATCATAGATCGATCTGAATTCTTTATTGCTCTGTATCAATGGTAATACTACCTGATATATGATTTTTCGCAGTTTCTTCCGACCACGCTTGCTGATCGTTGTACGACCTTTGTGTTTTCCAGAGCTGTTCTCTACCAGTTCAAATCCAGCATACTTCTGGATCTGTTTCGGGTTTTTAAAGCGACTGATATCCCCGACTTCTGATATGAAACCAGCTACAGTTACTAATCCGACACCATCAACTGACAGCATCTTTTCTGCATTTGGTATCTGCATGATCAGTTCTTCCATCACAGATGTAACCATTTCCAGTTGTTGCTTCTTTACCTTATAATCTTCCAGCAACATCTGAATCTCCATGACTGCACCCTGACCTCCTGATTTTCCAACACTATCATGCGCAGCATCTACCAGGGTCTTTGCCCTATTAAAACTGGCGCCTTTGCCACGCACTTTATGTTCTCTCCATATCTTTATAATGTTATCTACACCCAGTGCTGTCACCATAGTCGGTAATGGTACTTCCTCAAGGATCATCATTCCTGTTGTTGTATCAAATTTCTTGTATACAGTAAGATATTCTGGAAAATATATCTTCAGCCATCTCTGTATCCTGTTGGATGCTGCATTCAGCTCCTTCATGATGCGATCTCGGCTGGATGTCACTTCTCTGATCTCTGCATAGATTCCTTCCGGCACATATGGAAAACTGTACCTTCCATCGATTACAAGCTTTGCAATCGTCTTTGGATCTTTCAGATCTGTTTTCTTTGGGCTGTTGTCATCCAGTTCCTTTGCTTTCTTAACAGATGCAGGATTCACGAATGCCAGTTTCATCCCATGATCTTTTACAAACTGATAAAAGGTATACCAGTAATGACCTGTAGGTTCACATCCTATCATTGCTTCATTTTTTCCATGCTTTATGCATATTTGTGTAACCCAATCATAAAAGCTGTTGAACCCATTGATATCAGTTGAAAATCTGAATACTTTTCTTATCAGCTCTCTTCCCCGGTAATCGAATGCTCTGACATAGTGTTCAGAACTTCCGATATCAACTCCGAGTACTAAAGTCGATTCTGTGTATAATTCATTATAAGGACCTCCGATAATTAAGATGTTTTTCATCCGCCAAGATGATATCTTAATTATACTGTGAGGTTCTTCTTTCGTCTATTGACATTATTTATGAATTATAGGAATGCTTATCGCATCATTTATTTTGTTCAATATAGTTAATTATATTAATAATTATACCATGTTTTTGTTCGTTTTCAATAATTAAAGACCATACGGAAATAATCATTCCAATATGGTCTTAATAACGATATCTATTCATTTCAAATATGATATATAGCAAAAATAAGTTGCATTCCTTATTTTTTTCTTATAATTTTTCTATACTCATTACTTTATCTCATTACGCTGTTCCAATCAACCCATATCCTTGAACTGCCATATCAACAAAATGATTCATTATCAGAGATACCTTTGAATCAAATGCTGCTTTATCATAGCTTTCAGGAAGATCATCATTCAATGATAACTCTACTTCATATTTCAGCTTGGCACGCGGCTGTTCATCCTTGTACCAATCTACCACTAGAAGACTACTGCGATTATCAACCAACTTCTTATAAAGATTTTTCGCAGAGAGTTTTACTTTTTGTTCTTCATCTTGTGTTAATTTCTTTCCAGCAATCAACAAATCGTAAATCTCTAATTCTTCTTCCGTAAGGCCTTCTGTGTTGGCACGATTATCCTCTTGTCGCAGTTCTTCAAGGAGTTTCACAAGTTGTTCGTAATAATCTTCATTTTGAGTTCCACCTGCATTATAGGAATCAATAATGCGTTTGAAACGTTCAGAGAATTTTGTTCTTGTACAGTTTCTATTAAGCATTTGTTCTAGTGCTTGCTCTATGTATTCCTTCAAATCATTAATCTCAATAGCCTTATATTTAGCTGTCTTTATTTCATTTCTTAACTGTTCAACGTCTACCTTAGATAGGTCAATAGCCCTTGTGCCTTTAATCATATATTGCGGTTCTTCTCTAAGATAATTAACAAAATCCTGACTTGCCGTAACACTCCCATCCAGAATTTGATTCATTTTCCATCTGGCACGAGCCACTTTTTCATCATCAATAATGTGATAGAATAGCCCATGCAGATACATGAGCGGTGCAAACTTATCACTATTCCAGTCCTTTTCAAAGATTTCTGGTTTTGATGCTTCATAGAGATTTGTTAATGTATTAAGAATAACTTTAAATTTCTCTTTATCATCATCCTTAGCAACAATAGTGTCATAAGCACTTCTTAATGCATCTAGTTTATCCAAAGTATTAGAATCTTCAATAATTTTCCCTAAATCAATATCCAATGATAGCAAGAAAGAATCTGCCTCATCAATTGTGGCATCAATATATCCAATTAGCTGATCAATATCTTTTGCAGGGAATTCTGTTCCGTCATCACCAGTGGCATATTCTGTTAACGCCTTTTTCATGTATTTAAAGACATTTACATAATCAACAATAATTCCTGCAGGTTTTCCAGGATATACTCTGTTAGCACGAGCTATTGCCTGCATCAGTGTGTGGCCTTTCATCGGCTTATCAAGATAAAGTGTAGAAAGATTCTTCACATCAAATCCTGTTAGCCACATGGCGCACACAAATACTAGTTGCAATGAGTCATCAGGATCTTTGAATCTATCCTCAATATCCCTGCCGTCTGATGTGATTTCTTTCATCTTTGCACGATGCTCTGATATTTTTAAACCTTGTTTAGCAAACTTGGTTTCTTCATCATTTTCTTCGGAAATAATAACAGCCATTTCCACCTTATTCATATAAGTGAGAATACGAGTAAGTTGATCACGTTCTTCTTTTGTCGCAGCAAAGTTTCGCTCCTTCATAATATTCTGCTTTTCAATAACCCAGTAATGCTGAACCTTGTCATACATTTTGACAGCCGTATATTTATCAACGGACACAACCATTCCTTTTCCAAGAAATCCTCGTCTTGGAAAGTGATATGCAATATCCTGTGCCACCTTATCAAGTCTGTCATCACGCTTAATAACTTCTAAAATACGAGATGATGCATTCTCTAATAGCCGTGTTTCTTCTTCATTAAGGTTTTCTTCTTCAATAATATCCACAACGTCATCATCAAGGAAATCATTTTCAAGACCTACTTCCGGAACTCGTCTAGAATAGAACAATGGCACAGTAGAGCCATCTTCGACAGACTGTGCAAAGTTATACTCTGATACATAATCACCAAACCATTGATTTGTAAGGCGTTTAGTACCCAAAAGAGGTGTTCCTGTAAATGCGACAAAATTTGCATTAGGAAGTGCAGTTCTCATATTTTCTGCTAATTCCTTATACTGTGTTCTGTGTGCTTCATCAACAAGGACAATAATATCATCACGAGTGGAAAGTACCGGATATTTCTTTGTCTTATCATATCTGAATTTATGGATCAACGTGAAAATAAAAGCTTTGTTGGTAGTTAAGAATTCTCTAAGTTGCTTACTATCTTTTGGCTGACACTCTTCTTTAGAACCGATAACTTCTGTGCGTACAAAGTTCTTATGAATCTGTGTGTCCAAGTCTTCTCGATCTGTGATAACAAGAAACGAGAAATTACCAGCCACTTTGCGTTTAACCTTACGAGCAAACATAACCATAGAATAAGACTTACCGGAACCTTGTGTATGCCAGAAGATACCAAGCTTACCATTCAGTTCTTTTCTGTTTTTTAGTGATTCCATCAGATTATTTACACCTAAATATTGATGGTTCTTAGCAATAATTTTTATTCGTTGATTTTCAAAAAGTATAAAATTCTCGATATAGTCAATTAGTCTATCCTTGTTCAACAGACCGTCAACAAAATATCTGACAGAACTATCCTTAACATTATCAGCTGAAAGAAGAGATTCACGATTTAATTTTTCTTTTTCGCTATCAATTTTAAGCCATTCAAAAAAGTAGTCATAGGTTGCATTAAAAGCACTAAGCTTTGTTTCCAATCCATTTGAAAGCACACAAATCTGATTAAAAGCAAATAGATTAGGAATATCTCGTATATAATCCTTTAAATTCTTGTTATATGCTTCTTCAACCTTAACAATGCTGTTTTTCAACTCGATAAATACAAGTGGCATTCCGTTAATGAAAATAAGAATATCCGGCCTACGATAGTAAACTTTTCCTTGAATCCACATCTGAGAAACCGCTATAAAAGTGTTATCCTTCGGATGCTCAAAATCGATTAACTTTATAAAATCAAAATCCTCTTTGCCGTTTCTGCGAACTGTGATTTTTATATTATTGCGAATTTGTCTATATAATTTATAGTTGATATCAACAATATCTGTACCTGTATAATCCTGCTTTAAGGTCTTTACTATTTCCTTAATTTTATCTTCTGGAATAGTAGGATTGATACGTTTAAGAGCAGACAGCATAATATCAGGAAGAACACATTCTCTCTTAGAAGTTCTTCCTGTACCATCATTCAAATCATCACGCTTGCTTGGATCGGCATCACAAACGATGATGTCATCATATTTAAACGGTTCAACTTTTAATTTTGCAAGTATAGCTTGTTCTATATCGTCTTCAGATATAAAATTACGCATATGAACACCTCCTTACACTTCAAGTTTTCCACTCATTAAACGCGGTAAAAGCATATCTCTCTGCTTTATAAGTAATTGATTATGTTGATTAAGTATTTTAATTTCATCATAATACGGTTTAACAAAATTATTATATTTATTAATTAATTCTTCTGTTGGAATTAAAACGTAGAGTTTATTGAGATTTTTTGGATATACATGTGGTTGCGCAGCTCCACATTGCAAATTACTAATAACTGGTTGTAAATATTTAAGCGTATTATATACAAACCATATTGTCGCATCATCTTGATAGTAGGAACAATCTGCTGCCCAAACATCAGTCATATTATACTTTAAGTATCCTGAATTGGCACCAGAAGCACTAATTGTAAGGTTTGCTCCATATACATTGGCCTTATTATGATATCCGGAAGGCTGTAATCCTGCTGAAATCACAGGAATATCACCTTTAACCATCTTCGCTGCAGTAATATTCTTTCCTCTTACAAAACTTCCGATGTTTTCAAATTCATCATATTTGAAGGTAATAGGTACAAAATGCTTTTTATCTTCTGTTCCAACTTGCCAACCTCTAGGTTTTTTCTCTTTAAACTCCACATTCTCATATCCCGGAAATCGAAATCTTACAAACCATTCCTTATAAAGATTTTCAGCCATTTGTTCTAATACGTGGATGCGCTTATTGTTGTTTTCAATGAGATTGTCATAGGCGGATAGAACTGATGCTATTTTCTTCTGAGTTTCATAATTTGGGACCCTAAGCTTTACTCTACAAATTTTATCTAAGCTTAGATTATCTTGAGTTGTACCTTTGGAAATTTGCTGAAAATACAATTTTAATTCATCAAATAAATATTTAACATAAATAGTATCCGAAATATTTTCATATGATAAAAAACCTACAATACTATCAGGAAAACATGCATCCATATCCAATATTGCTGAATCAGCTATATTAGCAGCAATAGTGAAACATAGCGTTCCTTTTTTCCATAATTTACTTTGCTTCAATCCAATCTCATTATAAGTTTGTGAGTAATCACTCAAATAAAGATTTGCTCTTTTGACATCAGCTGTTTGTATAAAAGGATATTTACCGCCATATAATATTGAATCATTTCGTGGTCTATGTTTAGATTTTCCTCTGTTCACAGTCCCAAGGTCTGTAATTTTCACTATTTTATAATCTATCATTTCGCTCACCTAATAATCCTTTCAGATTATTTTTAATAAGTTCTTCAAGCTTTCTCGCCTCAATACTCAAAGAAGAAAACTCAGAATTAAGTGAATACATTTCTTCTTTAAATTCTTCCTGTGTTAGTCCATCATCCTCGATTACCACACCAACATATCGCCCCGCATTAAGGGAATAGTTCTGGTCAATAATTCCGTCTTCACCATCCATAGGTGCGACTTTGCATAGCCCGATAACATCAGTATAGACACCATCTGGAAATCTTTCCGTTAACCAGTCTATCTGTGACTGCCAATATGATTTTGTTAGAATCTCCTTATTATCCGATGATTCCGGCGCATTGACAAGTTCTGCCTTGTACTCATCAATCAAATCAGCAAGTGCCTGTGTATCACCATGATATAATTTTGTTATTACACCAAGATTCTTAATCTGTTCATCAGAAAATTTTCTGTGTGCTCTGTCTACCTGTGTGAATACATTTCTTGCATCAATGAACAAAATTTCATTTTTCTTCTCAGTGTTTGGCTTCTGCTTATCAAAAAACCAAAGAGTTGCAGGAAGCGTAACAGATGAAAACATATTAGAAGGAAGAGTTACCATCTGTGAGATGATACCTTCTTTAATCATTTTCTTTCTTATATCATATTCAGAACCTGATGCATCAGATGCAGAATTGGCCATAACAAGTGCTGCCTTACCATTCTTATTTAAAGCGGTTGCAAAATAACCAATCCACAAATAGTTAGCGTTTGGCACCGTTTCTTTCTTATCAGATTTTTTCTTGGTCGATTTGCTCTTGTTTCTTGGCACACCATATGTATTGAAACGTGTATCATCAGAAACCTTCTCAACTACAACTTCATCAACATTGAATGGTGGATTAGCCATTACATAATCAAACTGTCCAAATGCATTATATGGATCAGAATAGAATGAATTAGCTTCAGTAATGTCACCACGAACATTATTAAGAAGAAGGTTCATCTTTGCCAGTTTTACTGTATCAGGTTCTTTTTCAACGCCATAGCATCTAAACTTCATCTGTTCACTTTCATTTGCATTGTGATTATGCATATATCTTGCAGCCTGAACAAACATACCCCCAGAACCACATGCTGGATCCAAGAACTTCTTTTCGCCTGGCTGCGGATTTAATACTTCTACCATATATCTTACAACAGTTGCAGGTGTGTAGAATGTTCCGCCATCTTTACCTTCTGCAAGTGCGAAGTTACCTAAGAAATATTCATAAATTTCACCAAAGATATCAATGGTACTATTTTCAGGAATATCCTTGAAAATACGCACGATGTTAGAAAGAAGTTCCGGTTCTTCTTCCGGTACCAGCTGAGCGTATACTTCTTTTGGAAGAACGCCATACATTTTTGGATTCTCATCCTCAATGGCTTCCATAGCTTCCTTTACAAGAGTAGCTTTATTTGCATCATCCGGCGCATCATTGATGAAGTCGTAATAAGCACATTCAGGGAGATAGAATCCACACTTTTCAATAGAAATTTCTTTCATGGACTTTTCCATACGCCCACCTTTAAAACGATTGTATTCAGCTTCAATTTCTTCCTTATGTTGTTTGTATAAGATATCTGCATATCTAAGAAAGATAAGCCCAAGAATAAGGCTGACCATATTTATTTGCAGCTAAATGTGCACTTGCACGAAGAACATCGGCAGAGTGCCATAGGGTATCTTTTAATTCTTTCAGTTCTTTATCAGTCATAGCTATATTACTCCTTTATTTCTCTATTTTGTAATCAAGCCAAACTTCCTCTATAGATTCATAAGGCATGTTATTCTTTGAGTAAAATGCATTAATGCATTTCATTGCTTTTAAGCTTGGCTTTGCATGTCCGGATTCCTAACGATTCACAACCGGATTCCTAACGATTCACAATAGGAAAAGTCATACCGATTTTCTTTGCAAAATCCTACTGTGTAAGGAATGGACGTTATCTAATTTTCTTTATTTCTTCAGAAAAACTCATATGTATCCTTTTCGTTTCTCACTCATTAATATAGCATTAATTATAACAAATAAATATGTATTTTTCTACTACACATCCTCTGATCCATATAACTTGAAAGTTAAGATTCCATAGACAATATGGTCAACTAAGCAACTGAAGAAATATTAAATTTTTTGAAAATACTATTTTTAGCCTAAATTATTTAGGATTATATATCATTTTCCAAAAATCTACTCTGGAACAAGCATTGCTCTTTCCTCATAAAATCCTGCAACACTACTCAAATTATAATAAATCTTTTTAAATGTCTCCACAAACATTTCCAAATCTACAACCTCATTCTCTTGATTTTCAATATAAAAATGCTCCTCTTTATTAGAATTGAGTGGATATCTAGAGAAATCCATATTTTTCATCCTAACATTATCATTATGCTCTGTATCAATTTTTCCATATAACTCTGAAATATAATCATCCAGCTCTCTTGTCATTTCTTTAAATTGTGTTCGATTATTTTTATTTTTTTCATATTCTGTCATACGTTTTTTCACATTATTCCATATCTGTCTAATGTCATGACCTCCACAATAAGTTTCATTTTTATCAAGCAACATATTTAAAGACCAATTTATAGATTTTAAATATAATTCTATAGCATGGTTTGCGGAAAAGAACATTGGAAAAACTATAATATCTGCTATTTTATCTATATTATTTTCCAAACAATCTTCGCCAAGCATTATTGCTGCCTTTATATATCCATCAGCAAGCATTATCATATCATGAATCGGTTGATCCTGTTTTGTTCTCCAATTCATATATGCTGTTTTATCTATATCTTTATTATACTCAAAAATTCTTCCCATTTGTCCCACCTGCTTTTCTAATCAAACTTCTTTAGCTCTTCATCAATAACTACCAATAAGTAGTTCTGATATTTTCTAACACTTCTCCATTTTTTCATTCCATTTAACATCAAAACCGAACATCCTATCGTTGCGAAAAGCACATATGCTATTATCACTATATTTTTTGAAATATCCAAAATCATAGAACATGCAGCAATCAAAAGGCTTGTCATGCTAAAGAGTAATGTTACAAATGATATATACTCAGCACTACTTGCTTCTGCCTTTAACTTTAGCAATTGATCTTTATTTCCTGCAACATATCTACTTACATAATGTCTTGCACAAATAATTGGATTACTTTCACATTTCTCATTACAATTTTCTAATTGATCACATAATTTTTCGAAATCATTTTTTCTAAACATTCTATCCCCTTATATAATAAAAACTTTGTTTCTAAAACTTCTCATTTATATGAATCTTTTTCTTATCACTTGAAGATATTCTTCTATAGAATTTAGTTCTTCTTTTAAGCTTTTATATCGTGTATTCATTTTCTCCGTATCTTCAATAACAAGATCATCTATAGGATTATTTACAATATATCGCTGTGGACATAAGTCATAACCATTCTTTTTTAAGATATTTTTGGTTACCTTTGTAGATATATTTTTTACATTTTTTTCACTTCGTAATATTTCTATAAGCTCTGAAACTTTCTTATCTGAAATACTACATGCTTTTTTATCTTTAATAAAAAAATCCTTAGCATTTATCATAAACACTTCTTCACTTTTTTTGTTTTTCTTAAAGATTACAAATGCTGCTGCAACCCCTGTATTAGGAATAATTCCTGCTGGTAACTCTATTATACTATCAACATATTTATCCTCCACTAAAAGTTCTCTAATTTGTATTGTCTTCTTCATACTTCTAAAAAGAATTCCTATTGGCACAAGAGCAATAGCAATCCCATCTTCATTTAGTCTTGCGATAGCATGTCTAATTCCTATTGTCTCTGATTCTCCACTATTTGAATATAAAACGTTCTTTTCTTCTATATACATTAAGTATTCCGATTTATATTTTACTTTTAATGGCGTTTCAACTACAATTCTGTCATATTTATCATTTATAGAAATTGGATTCAATATTGAATCTCCGCATTTTATTGATCCTATTTTATTTCCGCTCAATATAGTAATTATAGCTGCAATTCCGATAATTTGCACGGATAAATCCTGTAAATAAACAGTTCCTTTTCCTGCTGCCACTTCATTAACAGATAATCCAGAGCCACAATATCCATCATATACTTTCATTCCATCTTGAATATTAAGAATTGCCTTTTCAAGTTTAGCAAGACTTTCCGATGAATAACTAAAATTTGACATTCTTCTTGTTTGTAATGACATTCTTTCTACAATTCGTTTTGCAATTTCATATAAATCTTTTTGCTCTTTTATTTCCATAAAATTCACTGCTTCAAAAATATGTCTTACACTATCCTCATCTGCCTTATATAAAATTGGGTCTATTGTTTCACATAATACTCCATATTCTATATTATAAAAATTTTCTACTTCTGTTAAATATCCTACCAAATTCCCAGAATAAATCATTTTTCCATATGTCAGTGATAGATATCCTAAGGAAAATTTTTCATCATAAAAATCTATCTCATCCTTTTTTAATTCCAAATATTTAAACAATAATGCATACAACATTATTTTATACAATTCTGTAGTATCAAAGGCTCCCCTAAGTTTATTTACCAATACCCATAATCTATTGATTTCTTGCTTCTTCATTTTCCATTCCTTTCTTTATACTTTTTAATACTATATTTTCCATTATTTTTGTTTCTGTTTCTATCATATCTGAAAGTATAATTTTTTTCTTCCCGCTCAGAATATATGCTTGTCCAATATCTTCCATATCTTCTTTAGATACTTGTGGAATATCAAGATTTCTTAAATCAGTTACTTTAATCATTGGTCTTATAGATCCCATTACTTTTGATTTAAGAATTTCTCTTACATATCTTGTATTCAGAAAAGCAGACAAATATTTAGCGTCCATTTCATCTTTTTTAACCCTGATAATGGCACAAAATGATGGAACTGCTAATCCTTCATTTTCTTTTGTAACATATGTTGCATCATATGGTGTTGATAACTTAACAACTACATCACCCTCTTTTGTAAATTTTTTCTCATCTATCATTTTGCAAATTTGTAGTTCTCCCAAGTCTTCTTTTACAATTATTCCATCAGAAATTGCTTTCGGTGCAAGAACCTTAACTATTCCAATCGTATCATCCTCATTTCTGTTTTCGGCTGAAACTCGTGTCATAATTTGTCCTACAATAATTTTAGCTACTTCTTCTAATTTCATTTATATTACCTCCAGTCTTGTTTTTGATATTTCTTTTTGCTTTTTGAAATATTAATGACGTACATTTATTATGACCTTAATATATCATGACATCTTATTTATGTCAATACAAAATATTGAAATATATATTACGTACATGCATTTTCAAATATAAAAACTCCCTGAATCATATTCTTCCACCTAAGAATACAACCCAGAGAGATTCTAAATCCTTTTCTATTTTCCTTTCTACCCTATTCCTCCGTCTTAATCGAACTAATCACCACATCCCCCAACTGGCACCCCACCTTCCTAACAACAATATCCTCAATTTGACTCCTCTCAACCTTAGACAGATCCTTCTTATTCACCAACACATCCACCTTCCCATTCGTAATCGTAACAATACTATTCAAAAATCCCTTAGCCCCCAGCAGATTCTCAGCTGCAGTCTCCATCTCCATCTGTTCTGACAGCATTGCCAGTTTATCCACTGCATCCTGCTTCACGCTATCTTTCACTGTCTGATCATTAATAATCTCCTCCAGTGTATCCTTCGCCTTGCTATGTGTCTGCTCCCTCTCAAGTTTCGCTTTCGCCACATAATTACTAACCTGAGCATTTGTAAGCACCGCTTCCCCAACATCAGTTACGTCATCTGTTACTGCTGCCGCACTTTCTTTTGCCACATTCTTTGAAACTGTCTTCGTCTTACTATTCTTCGTCCCAGCCGGATCGTATTTCTGACTATAATTTACATACCCTGCAACAGCGATCACAACCGCTAAGGTCATGATGATCATCTGATTTTTCTGAAATACTTTTTTCATTGTTAGGAATCCTCCATTTTTAAGACTTTCACTTTATAAGATGAAATATGAAATAACACAGAAACTGCTTCAACGATCTGATTCTTTATAATATCATTCCCGCCGCCTTGGGCGACAACGACCACTCCTTCGACAACTGGTTCTACTTCTTTGATCACGTATGGAACTTTTTTCCCATCTTCTTCGACTAAGACGGTCTGTTCCTCTTCTTTGACTGTTTTTTCTTTTTCACTGCTGCTTTGTTCGTATGGACTGTCTTTATTTACGACAGCCTCTTTGGATGAATTAACGGTGATCATCACTTTTACTTTTCCGACTCCTTCTACATGTTTTAATGCATTGACCAATCGTTTTTCCTGCTTTTTCACATAGAGATCAGTAGAATCTTCTTTTGCTGTGGTTTCAGTGCTTTGTGCGTTCTTCTTTGTCTTCCCGGATGGGATGCTTACGATGATCAGGCTGATGCCAAGAAGTAAGATCAGGCAAAGTTTTGGAATGCCGATATTTTCGATCAGATGTTGTAGTTTTTCCCTCTCTATCATATTTCTTCTACTCACTTATATTTATATTAGATTCCTTCATATTATAGAAGTTTGAAATTGCGGTTTTTAGTTTCTTTGTATGACGAAGCTTGTCTGTTTTGATGTCGATCTTCTCGATGGTTCCTTTTTCATTTACCTTTGAGTCAACGTCTAATACTTTGAGATCGTATTGTGAAAATAACGTTGTGATCTGTTCTTTGATCTGATTTTGTTTTTCCTCTTTTGCACCATCCAAAAATGCAGGGTTATTTTCTCCTTTGACTGCGGTTGAGATTGCCTGTGTCAAGATATCTTCGTTAGATAAATAATAGGATATTGGCTGCATCATCAGGGAGATGAGCATAAATCCTGTCATTAACCGAAGGTATGGACGGTAGATGCTTTTGTCGCAGAGTTGATCGATCAGTGTTGTTAAGATCAGAAAAAATATGATCATTTTCAGATAATCCATAATCCTTACCCCGCATAATAATTAACGTTGGTTGAGAATGCGATCAATGCCACGGACAGGATAAATAATAGTGCCATCGTAAAGATCATCGAAAGCATTAATTTCCCGCTTTGAATGACTGCATCCATCGCTCCGGTGATCCTTTTGTCGGATATGGGCTGGATCATGATCCCTGCCAGCAGATAGGTAAGAACAACTGCTGTGATCTCTATAACTGGTGGCACGATGATTACGATCAGTACAAGGATTCCAACGGCTCCGATGCTGTTTTTGATCACAACTGCCGAACCGATGACCATGGTCATGGCTGAATTCAAACCACTTCCGATTCCTGGAATGGCACTCATTCCTTTTTGGAGAACTGTATTTTTCATGGAATCAACGGCTGGAAGGATCATCGACTGGATCAGCTGGACTCCTAACAGGACACTTAGGAATCCTTTGAGCAAGAACTTGATCACACCTTCGAGCGTTTTACATAGTCTTGAAAAATGTTCTTCTTTTGATATATGGTTGATGATCTTTAGGACAAATAAGATCTTGATCATCGGAAGTAATACAACATTTGTAAGGGTTGTCATTGCATAGATCAGCAGAAGATAAAATTCATAAACTGTCGTTGATGTCGTGATCCCGGAAGTTGAGACAACAGCCAGTGAATATGCCATGATCATTCCTTTCATATAATCTGCCATTAAGGTAACAAGCTGCGTCACTGTTTTGTTTAAATAAAAAAAGGAATGTACCATGACACCGCATAGGATCACATAAGTAATATAAAATGCACTATTGGCTGTGCTTTGCTGAAAAAAGGAATCGGACAGATTTTTAAAGATGGCTGCGGTAAATGCGATCAGAAGGATTTCTCTGATCAGGTCTTTTTGGATCAACATACGGTTTAAAAATACCTCTTTCATTTTGGCTTTGATCGTATGCAGAACACCTTTTACATTTCCGTGGATCAGCTGTTTTACTAATTGTGTATAAGATAAATCGATCTCTTTGTCTTTTAAGGTGTTTTCCACATTGGTAAACATATCTTCGTTGAGTTTTGTTTCTTTGGCTGAAATATCATTTGTTCTTGTAAGGATCAGTAAAAACAGTAAGGTTAGCAGGAATATTCTTTGTTTCATGTGCCATTTCCTAATAGTTTCTGGATCGTTCCAAGCAGCGATTCAAAGACTGGAAGTCCAACGATCAGGATCGCTAATTTTCCTGCAAACTCGATCTGCTTTGCAATCGATGCCTGTCCTGCGTCTTTGCAGATATTGGATGCGAACTCGCAGATGAAGGAGATACCGATCAGTTTTAAAAGGATCTGGAAGTAGCTTTGTGGGATTTTTGAATAGGACCGGATCATCTCAAACACGGTTAGTATTTCCTCCATTTGTTTTAGTCCATACATTGCCAGAAGAATGCTTGAGATCACTGCGATCACGACTGCGATCTCTGGACGGATCGTTTTGATCTTCATGGCGATCAGACTTGCAACGATTCCAAAGACTGCGACTTTTATCATCTTAGTATCCGCCTCCAATCTCTAGGATATCGTAAAAAGTGTCTGGACGCTTTCAAACAGATCATAGATATACGGGATCACCCAGCCAAGGACAAGGATCAGTCCGGCAAGTGTGATCAAAAATGCCTGTTCGTCTCTTCCGGAATGTTTTAAGACCTGCACAAGGATCGTTACAAGAATTCCAACGGCTGCGATCCGAAAAATGATATTGACACTCATAACCCCTCCTTGTCATAAAAATGTGTGGTAGTTGCTTTATAGTAAGATGATCACGATCAGAACGCTTAGTGATATACCGAGGCTTCGGTACATCTTGCAGTTCTTTACTACTTGATCTTTCATAAGGAAGATCTGGTCATCAAGTTGTTCGATCGTCAGCAGGATCGTTTTCTCCTGCATCTGTTGGTCAAGATATCCGATTGTTTCACCCATGTTTTTTAAGATTTCATAAAACTTTGGTTCATAGATCACTTGTTTTAATTTCTGTTCAGCGGTCTGCTGCCATACTTTGGCAAAGGATTCTTCGCTGTGTGTCTCTAACTGCTTTGCTACCTTTTTTAGAAATGGCTGATATTCCTTCTCTGTCTTTGTCGATATTTTTAAAACAGCTTCTGGAAGTGGGGTAAATCCATAGCGGATCTCTCCTTGCAGAAGGTATAACATTCGTTTGATCGCAATTCCCTGTTCTAGACGTTTTTGTTCTTTTGCGGCTTTGTGAAATCCAAATCCGATCCCTGCAAAGATCACGATCAATGATCCTAATATCTTGATCAATTTAGGACCACCCCGTTTTCATCTATGATCTGTGCGATATAGCCTGGCTGGTTTCGCTGTTCTAAGATCACGTAGCGCTGAAACATCTTTTTGTTGATGATCTCCCGCATATAGGGATTCTTAGATAACGATTCTTTGTTCTTTCCATGGGCCGTTGCAAGAATGCTGCAGCCACGATAGGCACAGAAAAATAAGGCTTCCACATCTTCTTTGCTTCCAATCTCGTCCACAGCGATCACATCGGGGGCCATGGATCGGATCAGCATATTCATGCCCTGTCCTTTTTCACATGCATCCATGACATCTGTCTGAATCCCGAGATCATTTTGGGCAACGCCTTGGTAGCATGCTCCGATCTCACTTCGTTCATCGACAACTCCAACGGTCTGTCCTTCATCAGAGATTTTTCGGATCATATCCCGAAGCAGAGTTGTTTTTCCACAGCCGGGTGGTGAGATGATCAGCGTTGGAATGAGTTTCCCCATTCTGGTGCAGCGTGAATATAAGATGTCCGCACATCCTTTCACTTCATGTGCGACTCGGATATTTAACCCGGAAATATGTCGGATCGTTTTGACTTTATCATGATCCATGACAACGGTTCCGCAGATTCCAACTCGGTGTCCGCCTCGGATCGTTAAAAATCCTTGTTTTAACTGTTCGATATAAGCATACATCGAATAGCTGCTGATATATTCCATGGCTTGTCTGATCTCTTGTGAGGTTACGATATGTAATTGTTCTTTTCTTGTGGTGATCTTTCCCTGTTCGGATAGATAACAGGTTTTTGCGTTGTATTTTAAAATGACTGGCTTTTGAATACGCAGGCGGATTTCCTGAAGTTCGTCCCAGTTGATGCCTGCCTGCTTTATGATCGTTCTGATATGTAATGGAAGGATTCCTAAGATTTCTTCCTCTTTCATAAATTTAAAAACACCTCCCCATTTTGGTATAATCCAAATATATGTGATGGAAGGTGTTTTTATGAATGTTATTTTATTTTTTCTTCTGATAATATGGTGCGATCTGATCAAAGGATTGTCTGAGCTGATACTGGAAGTTATTTTGCTTGACGATATTTGTCTTCTGGGTGACAAACTTGTCTAACTTCTGCATATACTCTTCTTCTGTGACACTTCCTTCTGCCACATAAGTAAGACCTTTTTCCCAGCTTGCGGTTAAGGTTGGGTTTAAGAGTGATCCAATGGATGCACTGACAACATTGACGATCATCTCTCCGGTTAAAGTCGGTGTTACGATCTGTGTCTTTTTATTTAATGCAATGTATTTATTGGACACTAATTTCTTTACGATCTCTGCTCTTGTCGCACTCGTTCCGATTCCGCTTCCTTTGATCTGTTCCCTTAAATCTTCATCTTCGATCAGCTGTCCTGCATTTTCCATCGCAAGGATCAGGGAACCTGAATTGTATCGTTTTGGTGCGGATGTCGTTCCATCTTTGATCGTATAGTCTTTCACTGGAAGAGGCATACCTTTCTTCAAAGATGAGATCGCATGGATCTGTTCTTCTGTTAATTGGGCTTCTTTCTTCTGTCCGCCCATTCCTGTGACTTTTAAATATCCTGGGTCTTTTAACATCTTAAAGTTTGCAAAGAATGCTTCGTCTTTGGTCTGTGTCTCTAATTTGATCTTTAAGTACACAGCTGGCGGCATAAAGATGCTTAGGAATCTTCTGGCGATCACATCGTAGACTTTCTGTCCCATCTCTGAGATCCTTGATAAACTGCCTACTGCCTGTCCGGTTGGGACGATCGCATAGTGGTCGGTGATCTTCTTGTCATCTACGTATTTCGACTTGATGATTCCCTGATACTTCTTGCCCTGCATGATCTCATTTGCAAATCCTGATAATGGAGTGTAGTTGTTTAATCCCCCGATATTTTTATAAATCTCTTTGGCGACCGCACTGGATAAGACTCTGGCATCGGTTCTTGGATATGTAACCAGTTTCTTTTCATATAGGTCCTGGACCACTTTTAATGTCTCATCTGGACTTAGCTTGAATCGTTTGGAACATTCATTCTGAAGTTCTGCCAGATTATATAATAACGGCGGATTCTTCTTTTCCTGTCGTTTGGATGATGATACTACGATCGTCTCATTGTTGCTTCCATCTTCTAAATATTTGATGAATTCCTGTGCATCGTTCTTGTCTAGGAATCCGTTATCCTTATATAATTTCTTGGACTCAAAGTACTTTGATCCTTTCACTGCTTTCCATTCGGCTTCCACTTCAAATCCCTGACAGTCAAAGTGTCCTAAGATTCTGTAAAACGGTGTTGGCACAAAGGTACGGATCTCTCGTTCTCTCTTAACGATCATTCCGAGAACACAGGTCATCACTCGTCCAACTGCTACCACTAAGCTTCGTTTCTGATTTAAATAGTTACCGAGTGTCCAGCCATATTTGAGTGTCAGCACTCTGGAGAAGTTGATTCCCATCAGATAGTCTTCTTTGGCTCGCAGGTATGCGGCTGCTGCTAGGTTGTCGTATTCACTTAAGTCTTTCGCTTCTTTTACCCCGCGGATCACTTCTTCTTTTGTCTGGGAATCAATCCAGACACGTTTTTTCTTCTTGTCTTTGCTGACATTGGCCTGCTGGTCTACCAGACGGTAGATGTATTCTCCCTCTCGTCCGGAGTCAGTGCAGACGTAGATCGTATCAATGTCTTCTCGATTAAGGAGTGAAGATACGATATCAAACTGTTTTTGTACTCCTGGGATCGTTTCATATTTAAATATATCTGGAATAAATGGAATGGTTTCTAAGTCCCATTTCTTCAGTGCAGGGTCATACTGGTCTGGATAAGACATGGTAACTAAATGTCCGACGCACCATGTGATGACTGCCTTGTCTCCTTCCATGTATCCGTCTCTGTTTTTTGCATTTATATTCAGTGCCGCTGCGAATTCTCTTGCGACACTTGGTTTCTCTGTGATAAATAGTGCTTTCAAAAAATTACCTCTTTCTAAAAGTTTTACGATATATTATAACATAACCATTGAAAACATGATATAATTAAATCTAGTTCTTGTGGAATTCATATCTGTAGAATCATGATTCCACATAAAATTTATACTGAAAGGATGATGAGTATGTTTTTAAATGAAGCAACCAAACTTCGTGCACAGACAATTATCAAGGGACTTGAAAAAAGAAATATGCATGGTGTTTTCTGTGCAACCAAGGAAGACGCCCTAAAACAGGCTCTTAGTTATATCAAAGAGGGTTCTTCTGTTTCTTGGGGTGGTTCTATGAGTGTTTCTGAGATTGGGCTGATGGATGCCTTAAAGGAAGGAAACTATCATCTGATCGATCGTTCTGTTGCAAAGAATTTTGATGAGCAGCGTGAGATCTTTTCTAAGGCTGTCTTATCTGATTATTTCCTGATGAGCTCTAATGCGATCACCTTAGACGGAGAACTGATCAATATCGATGGAACTGGTAACCGTGTTGCGTGCTTAAGTTATGGTCCTAAACATGTGATCATGATCGTTGGTATGAACAAAGTTGTCAATGATGTGGAAGATGGTATTAAGAGAGTTCGTAATTTTGCCAGCCCTCCAAACACCCTTCGTCTCGGACTGAAAACCCCTTGTTCTATGACTGGACGTTGTGGTGACTGTTATGGAGATACCTGCATCTGCAGTCAGATCGTTGTGACAAGACGTCAGAGTGCAATGATGAAAGATCGTGTAAAAGTAATCCTTGTTGGTGAATCCCTAGGTTATTAAGGCACTCGCTCTTTCTATCAAATATCACAGAACACAGACATTTTATCAGGCATTTTCACTGGATATTTTATCGCCATTCCAGTGAAAATGCCTTTTCTATTCTTGAATTTTTATAACAATCATAGTAAAATCAAACTATATTATGACACAATTCGACATTTTTTATAACAATATTGATATTATGAGGTTTTTCTATGAATTATGATATTTGCCATTCATCTATCACTTATTTTCCACTGCTTCCGCTTTCTAAAACGGCTTCCTTTGAGCGCAAGGTACTGGATATCCGACAGATGCCTGCTCAGGTTTTGTTTCCTCATTGGGATGATGAATTTGAGTTTATATATGTTCTCTCTGGCATGATGGAATTTCGTGTCCGGCAGAAGGCTTTTCTGGTTTCTTCTGGGGAAGGTTTCTTTTTAAACACTGGGGAGATTCATTCCGCTTGTACATATCAGTCTTATGACTGCCGCTTTGTTATCTACCGGATCTGCCCTTCTGTTCTTTTTCAGACAGAAGATAATCCTTTATATCAAAAATATATCAAACCTCTGGTCGATCATCCTTCCTTTGGATTTTTAACGTTCGTTCCAAAAGTACCTTGGCAGAAATATATCCTTGAAATGATCCGCAAAATGAATGATATCTGTGACCGTCCTGTTGATGGTTATGAATTGAAGATCAACCATTTTGTAAACGAGATCTTTTATTATATCTTTCATAATGTGAATCTCTCCAAAGAACTGTCCTTAAAAGAATCTAGAGATTTGGAACGTATGAAAGATGTGATGATATATCTTACTAAAACGATCGACCAAAAGCATACACTCGCTGATATTGCTTCTTACTGCCATCTAAGCAATAGTGAATGCTGCCGACTCTTTCAAAGAAATGTTCATCTAAGTCCTGTGGATTATCTGAATCAGCTTCGTATTCATATGAGCTTGTCTGAGATCATCAAACATGAGAAAAAGATAACAGATATCGCTAAGATGTATGGTTTCTCTGGCAGCAGTTATTTCTCTGAAATGTTTAAAAAGACCCTCGGCATAACGCCAAGAGCCTTTTATAAATCTGTTCTTCAGCAACAAACTCTTTCTTCTAACGCTGATCCCATTCACGGAAGGCGATGAATTTCGTCTTCCAAAGAAGGCTCAATGCTGGTGTTAATGCCCAGATCATCTTTGTCTCTTCTTGCATGATCAGATCGATCTTTAATATCCCCGCATACAGAATTACCAGTAGTAACGTAAAGATCACTAGTAATCCATATGCAACAGAATAAGAATTATGTACTTTCTGCCCGATCTTCTCACTAAAATAAAAGCGATCCAGTGTCAGAGAAATGATTGAAATCACTGATAAAATAATATTGATCGTATAAAATGTATGCATATCCATATGATTAAACCAGGTTGCCAAAGCACCTAGAAAGATCATGATCTGTGCATACCATAATACTTTTTCCTGTTTTTCATATTGATTTCTCATTGATTGAAACCTCTTTTTCTTTCTTTTAATAATGAATAAATACAGGATCTCCGATCTTCGTCAGGTTATATACAGATCTTGCATCTGATAATGTTAAGTTAACACATCCATGAGATCCATTCGTCTTATAATACGTTGGTGACCAGCTTCCCCAGTCTCCTCTGCTACTGTAATGATATCCTGTTCCTGTCCACATGATCCTTGTCCAGTATCTTGTTGGAACACTGTAATCCGCACCTGTTAATGTCTTTGTAAGTTTCTTCTCTTTGATGTCATAAACACCGGTTCTTGTGATACGATCAGGTGTTGCTTTTCCAGTGATACAGGTTGTGCTGAATACAAGTTTTCCTTTCTTGTAGACGAAAACTTCCTGTGCTGACAGGTCAACTTCACTGTAGTTTTGTGTATCCCAGTCATTTTGCTTGTTCGTATAATCCATACGATATCCTTTGTGGCTGTAGACTGGTTTTAAGCTTGTAAGTAAAGCCTGTTCATTCTCCTTGGAAGGGTCTTTCTCATAAGCTTTGATCGCAGATTCATCTGGTGCTTTCTTTAACGCTTTCATTGCCTGTTCTATAACTTTGTCATAATCGATACGCCATCCATAGTCTCCACCACTGACTTTGATTTTCTTGCCAGAATGTGTCTTAAATGTTCTTGCGATTCCCTGTGTCTTGTATTTTAAGCAAAAGCTTTCTAACCATTTCTCGACGGCAGGCTGATCTAATTTTACAGTATGTCTCTTTGTGTTTACTTTGATGCAGTCTTTTAACGCATCTGGACCTAATGTTTCTTTGACATTATTGCCCATATCCCACTGAATGAAATGTAATAAATACTCATTGTAGGTTGTCTGCATCTGTTTTAATTCTTCATCATCATGATACAGACCAGGCTTTTTATAGACGTCCGGATTCTTCTTTTCATCTGTCAGATTCAGTGTGTTACTTAAAGACTCTATGGATTTCTCTACTGCGTCATAAAATGCTTTACGGTTTAAGTAATTTCCTTCATCTTCCTTCTGGATTACACCGTATTTCTTATCTGCAGAATATACGATCGTTGCATCCACTGGTTTTGTGATCTTATATGTATCACTGCCTTTGATCAAAACGGATTGTTTTAATTTGGCCTTTAATTTCTGCTTTGATAATGCAACTGCTGTCACTTTGTTTTTTTTGCCACCAAAGATCGTTGAAAATACACTTTGGCTGTGCTGCTTTTTGTAAGCATCCTTTACATGTGATTCTGTCTTAAATGCAAGATCGATCTCCTTACCGGAAATCACTTCCTGTCCGTTATTTCTTCCCTTGATCTTTAACTTGTAAGAATCAATGGATTTCTTTACTTTCTTCACTGATTCTTCGTATGTCATTCCTGACACATCAACCTTGTTAAATGTACTCCCCGGATACCAACGGTTCTGATAATGGGCATGGACACCGATAGCGGCTGCTATTAAAACAACCGCTACGGCACCTCCTATGATTCCCCCTTGTTTCTTTGTAATCCTCATATTGATTTCTGCCTCCAAATACGACTCTGTGATGGATTATTCATAGAGTGGATATTTTTCTGTTAATCCTAATACTAATTCGTTTGCTTCATCAAGTTTCTTGTCTAATAATGTCAGACGAATAGCTTTTGCGATCACTTTCATATCGTCTTCTTTCAGTCCACGAGTTGTAACAGCTGGTGTTCCAAGACGAAGTCCTGATGTTACGAATGGAGATTTTGGATCGTTTGGTACAGTATTCTTATTACATGTGATATGTACAGAATCCAGTACTTTTTCAGCTTCTTTTCCTGTCAGATCATATTTCTTAAGATCTACTAACATTAAGTGGTTGTCTGTTCCTCCAGATACGATATCGAATCCTTCTTCGATCAGTGCATTTGCAAGAGTATCTGCATTCTTCACAACCTGTGTCATATATTCTTTGAATGATGGGTCTAATGCTTCTTTGAATGCTACAGCTTTACCAGCGATCACATGCATTAATGGTCCACCCTGGATTCCTGGGAAGATTGCTTTGTTGAAGTTATATTTTTCGTTCACTTCATTGCTGCACATGATCATTCCACCACGAGGTCCTCTTAATGTCTTATGTGTTGTAGTTGTTGTTACATGAGCATAAGGGATTGGGCTCTGGTGTAATCCTGCAGCTACTAATCCTGCGATATGAGCCATATCTACCATTAAAACTGCCCCAACTTTGTCAGCGATCTCACGGAAACGTTTGAAGTCGATCGCTCTTGCGTATGCACTTGCACCAGCAATGATCATCTTTGGTTTGCATTCTAATGCGATTCTTTCTACTTCATCATAATCGATGAATCCTTCATCATTAACTCCGTATGGTACGCAGTGATAGTTCTTACCAGACATGTTGACTGGGCTTCCGTGTGTTAAATGTCCACCGTGATCTAAGCTCATTCCCATGTATGTATCTCCGACATTCAATACTGCGAAGAATACTGCCATGTTTGCCTGTGCTCCAGAGTGTGGCTGTACATTTACATATTCGCATCCAAATAATTCTTTGGCACGTTCTCTTGCAAGATCTTCTACCACATCTACATACTGGCATCCACCATAGTAACGTTTTCCTGGATATCCCTCTGCATATTTGTTTGTTAAATGGCTTCCCATTGCAGCCATAACAGCTTTGGAAACAAGGTTCTCTGATGCGATCAACTCAAGATTTGTTCTCTGTCTTGTTAATTCGTTTTCCATTGCTTCTGCTAATTCTGGATCGTAGTTCTTTACTTCGCTAAAATCAAACATTGTTTTCTCCTTTATATATTTATGTAAAATAATATTGTGTCTCGTATGTTGTGTCTTATTCTTATGATCATTCGATCACTTGATCTATCTGATTATTCCTGGAACTGTTCTTTTAATGCTTCTACTGCACGTTCTACACGACTCTCTTTGATCAGAACAGTGATCTTGATCTCTGATGTGTAGATTAAGTGAATGTTAATTCCACGATTATACAGTGCTTCAAACATCTTAGAAGCTGCTCCGCTGTTAGACATCATTCCAGCTCCGACGATAGATACGATTCCGACTTCTTTATCACTGATGATATCTTCGTAATCTGCTTCATCAAATGCTTTCTTTAATGTTTCAACGGCATGATCTGCTTCATCCTGTGCTACAACGAAAGAAATATCTTTATTCTCTCCACGTCCGATGGACTGAAGGATCAGTTCCACGTTGATTTTTTCTTCTGCAATGGCACCAAAAACTTTTGCTGCGATTCCTGGCTGGTTTTTGATTCCTTTGATTGCGATCAGTGCAACTTCAGAGTTAGACTGAACACCGCTAAATAACATTTTCTCCATCTGATTATTCCTCCTCTGGTGTTGAAAGTTCAATTCCAAGTTCTTCTAGCTGTAATGTATCAACCGGTCCTGGAGCCTGTGTCATCAGGCAGGAAGCATCTTTTACTTTCGGAAAGGCGATGACATCACGAATGCTGTCTTCTCCTGTTAACCACATAACAAGACGGTCAAGACCATAAGCTAAACCAGCATGTGGTGGTACTCCAAATTTGAATGCATCTAATAAGAATCCAAAACGGTTGTAAGCATCTTCTTTTGTAAATCCAAGAGCTTCAAACATCTTCTCCTGAATATCATCCTGATGGATACGGATTGATCCACCACCAAGTTCTGTACCATTTAATACGATATCGTATGCTTTCGCACGGACATCTCCTGGTCTTTCATCAATGAATTCAAGATCTTCTTCAAATGGCATCGTAAATGGGTGATGCATTGCTGTGTAACGATTCTGTTCATCGCTCCACTCAAGTAATGGGAATTCTGTAACCCATAAGAACTTATACTGGGATTTGTCGATCATATCGTACTGTTTCGCAATGTGAAGTCTTAAGTTACCAAGCACATCAAAGACAACTTTGTCTTTGTCTGCGGCAAATAGTAATAAGTCTCCTGCCTGTCCATCCATTGCTTTGATCAGTGCATCCATCTCTTCTTCTTTCATGAATTTAGCGAAAGATGATTTCACTGTTCCATCGCTCTTTAACTGAATATATGCAAGTCCTTTCGCTCCGAAGTCTTTGGCGTAGTCAACGAATCCATCGATCTTCTTACGTCCAAGATCTCCTAAACCTTTAGCGTTTAATCCTCTTACGGATCCACCATTCTCTAATGCTCCTTTAAATACCATAAAGTCGCATCCGGCAACTGTATCGGATACATTCGTAAGTTCCATTCCAAAACGCATATCTGGTTTATCAGATCCGAAACGGTCCATTGCTTCTTTATAAGTCATGCGAAGCATAGGAAGCTGTACATCAATATCTAATACTTCTTTGAAGATCTTCTTTAACAGACGTTCATTTACATCGATCACATCATCGACATCAACAAATGAAAGTTCCATATCGATCTGTGTAAACTCTGGCTGGCGGTCTGCACGTAGATCTTCGTCACGGAAACATTTTGCGATCTGATAGTAACGGTCGAATCCAGAGCACATTAAAAGCTGTTTAAACAGCTGTGGTGACTGTGGAAGTCCGTAAAATTCTCCTGGATGTACACGGCTTGGTACAAGATAATCTCTTGCTCCTTCTGGTGTACTCTTTCCTAAAACTGGTGTCTCGATCTCTAAGAATCCTTCATCCCCTAAGAAGTTACGTACCATTCTTGTTACATCATTACGAATGCGTAAGTTTCTCTGAAGATTTGGTCTTCGAAGATCAAGATAACGGTATTTTAAACGAAGTTCATCTTTGACTGTCTGATTCTCGTCAATTGGAAATGGAGGAGTTTCTGATTCTGATAAGATACGTAATGTATGTACCTTGATCTCGATATCTCCTGTCTTCAAGTTCTCGTTGATCGCTGCACTTCTCTTCTCTACAGTACCTACTGCTGCAACGACATACTCACTTCTTAAAGAGTTTGCCTTATTATAGTCTTCCTCAGATAATACTTCCTGATCAAAAACTAACTGTAAGATTCCTGAGCGGTCTCTTAAGTCTACAAATATAAGACTTCCTAAATTTCTTCGTTTCTGTACCCATCCCATGACAGTGACTTCTGTTCCGATAAGTTTGTTGCTTACCTCTGTACATCGGTGGGATCTGGCTAAACCTGACATTGATTCTGCCATGATATTTCCTCCTTCATCCTTTTCACTTTGTACGAAAGGCAGAGCCCGTATCTTCGGTTCTGCCTTATATATTCTTTTATGAATCTTTTCTTACAAGGATCTGTTCGATCTCTGCAGCGTAAAGTACGTGATAATCCTTCTCTGGATACCACTGTTCATCTAAAGATTTATCAACAAATCCTTCTGGATCCATTGGCTGAGAATATAACTTCTTACAGATCAGTACGATCTTTGCTTCCTCAAAAAATGGAATTCCATTCGCATCTGTTGGTGTCAGACGTGTCTTCGCGATCTTGTCTTCATCTCTTCCAGATACACTTCCAAGATAGCTTAAATCCTTCTTAAAAGTATCATCATAGAAAGATAATGTAAATGATTCTGACTGGTCAATGAATTCTTTTGTATATCTTTGTGGTCTTAAGACTGTCACAGCAACATTCTTACCCCACATAACACCTAAACCACCCCATGAGGCAGTCATTGTGTTAACTTTTCCTTCCTGATTCTTTGCAGTAACAAGCATCCATTCCTTACCAATCAGGCGAAATACGCTTTGGTCGAAATCTTCTGGTGCCACGATCGCATATTCACTCATGCATGTTACCTCCTTTCTTGTAATTATTACTCATTATATATGATTTTGTCAAAAATGTCACGAACTAGTATAAGAAAGCATGATTTTATTTTAAACAATCTGCGATCTTATCAAGCGAAATGGTCGTAACTTCTCTTGTTTCCATATTTTTGACATTTCCTTCATTCTTCGCTAATTCGTCATCACCAATGATGATCGTATTCTTGGCATTCAGCTTATTTGCATATTTCATTTGTGCTTTTACGCTTCTTCCAAGATAATCTGTTTCTACGACAAATCCCTGATCACGAAGATCTACAACGATCTGGTAAGCTTTTGCTTTTGCTTCCTGTCCAAGAATTCCTACATAAAGGTCAATATCTCTTGTGCATGGAAGATCTACTTTCTCTTCTTCTAAGAAATAAAGGATTCTCTCTACACCCATACCAAATCCAACAGATGGCATAGAAACTTTTCCATCGATCTCATGAACAAGATTGTCGTAACGTCCACCACCACATAAAGTAAATCCATCTTCATTTACAAATTCGAATACGGTCTTTGTATAGTAGTCTAATCCACGAACGATTTCTGTATCAACTTCATATGGAATATTTAATGCATCTAACAGACTCTTTAATTCTTCAAAATGTGCTTTACATTCATCATCTAAATAGTCGATCGTTCTTGGTGCATCTTTGACGATCTCTTTGCATTCTGGAACTTTACAGTCAATGACACGTAATGGATTCTTTTCCATACGTTCTCTGCATGTAGGACATAAATGTTCTTCATGTTCTTTTAAATATGCTAATAATGCTTTGTTGTATTCTTTTCTACAATTTTCACATCCAATGCTGTTGATGTGTAATTTTGCATCTTTTAACCCAATTTTCTTAATAAAAGTGGATACTAATGTGATCAGCTCTACTTCTGCTAATGGACTTTCCGCTCCGACAAATTCAACTCCGAACTGGTGGTGCTGTCTTAATCTTCCACTCTGTGGTTTTTCATAGCGGAATGCTGGTGTGATATAGAACATCTTGATCGGCTGTGGCTCATTTGCCAGACCATTCTGTAAATATGCACGGATCGCTCCTGCTGTTCCTTCTGGTTTTAATGAAATGCTTCTGTGTCCTTTATCTTCAAATGTATACATCTCTTTCTGGACAACGTCTGTTGTTTCTCCAACACCTCTCTGAAAAAGCTCTGTATGCTCAAATACTGGTGTGATGATCTCATGAATATTATAGGATGCGCATAAATCTTTGAAAATATTCTCTAAATATGTGCGCTGGTCCATATCTTTTCCAAACCAGTCTTTTGTTCCTCTTGGTGCCTGTGTAATCATTCTTGTTCCTCCTCAAATAATTCATCCAGATTGCCTTTTTCCATCACAGTTTCCATAACTCCGTCTGAAAATGCGACTCTCTGGAATGCTAAAAATACTTTCATATCAAAATTCTTTACTTCATCGATCATGATATCAAGTGCAGTCTCAACATCAAATCCCTCTCTATAATCCCTGTTTGAGATCAATGCTCCGAAAATATCACATACATGCATGATCCTTCCAACTAATGGAATCTGTTTTCCTACCAGATTATGTGGATAACCGGTACCATCATAATGTTCATGATGATATAGAACTGCGTCTAAAACCGTCTGGTTATAATCGTAATCTGCAAGGATCGCATATCCAATGGATGGATGCATTCTCATATATCTTGTTTCGTCAACAGCCAGAATCTCATCTTCCACTTTCTCATTCATATAGAAATTAAGTCTTACTTTTCCAAGATCATGTAACATTCCTGCAACCGCAAGATCATAACACACTTCTTCTTGTAATCCTAATTCCTTGCCAACAAGATAAGCCAAATTACTGACAATGATACCATGACTGATCGTTTCTTTTATATCCGCATGGATCGGTGTCTCAATATCTGTTCGTCCATAACTGATTGCCATAATCAAACTCCTGTTTATATCATCTTTAATTCTTTTCTATGAATGATCTCATCAATTCGTGTAATGTATTGCTTTATATCTTTAAGATTTTCGATGCGGTCCACCTGATGGTCTTCCTGATGGACGATCTTTGAAGATGTACCAGCACCAACTGCTATAATATCATGTAATTCCTCCATAATCAAAATATTATAGAGACATTCTTTTCCTTTTTTTGAAAAACCGACATTCTCAAGGTTCCCTGGAATGTTTTTCTGCCGGTATAAATAATATGGTTCCATATTCATATCTCTTGCACATGAAGCGGCATAAGATACCATCTCTTCACTCGCTCCAAAGTGATATGTATCTTTCATTCGGTTCAATCTCGATGAACGCTTGACTGCAAGTGCATGGACCGTTAAACTCTCTGGATCAAGTTTTTTGATCTCATCTAAAGTATAGGAAAGTTCTTCCATGCCTTCTTCTGGAAGCCCACAGATCATATCCATATTAATGTTATCGATCCCAGCCTGTCTCGCAAGATTAAATTTCTCTTTGATATCTTGTGCAAAATGATTTCTTCCAATGAGTTTTAATGTCTTATCGTTCATTGACTGTGGATTGATACTGATCCTTGTCACACCATATTTCTTTAGAATCTTTAATTTCTCGAAATTCAAGCTGTCTGGCCGTCCTGCTTCCACAGTGATCTCCTGGATCTTTGAAAATGGGAATCTCTTATTAACCTCATATAACAGATATTCCAGATCTTCTTCTTTTAAAGATGTTGGTGTTCCACCGCCAATATACATCGTCTGAAGTTCTTTGTGCGCATAAGTCTTTGCCACAAAATCCAGTTCTTTCAATAAAGCTTCAAGATAGTCTTGTACAATATTATCAAATTGATCGATCGAATACGATGTAAAAGAACAGTACAAACATGTGCTTGGGCAAAATGGGATTCCTATATATAGACTGTATCCTTCTTTGTATGGAAATGCTTTTAGAAGTTCTTTCTCTTTCTGAACGGTTTCTGTACATAATCTTGCTTTTTCTTCGGATGCCAGATAATCCTTTTGAAATCTGTGAATGATCTCTTCACTGCTCTCACCCTTTTCATATCCATCAAAAGCAATCTTTGTCGGACGGATCCCAGTCAACGTTCCCCATGGAAGTTGTTTGTCTAATGCTTTGGAAAACAACTGATAGATTCCTTGTTTCATCCGGTTTTTAAAAATCTTCTTATTTTCATAATCACCAAATAACTGGATCTCATCTTCTAACTCGCCCTTTTTATATAGATTCATGACGATTTCCTGATCTTTATAATCCACGTCCAGTATAAAATCATAGATAGAATCAACGTGATCCGTCAATTCTATCTTCTCTCCAAGCATAAATGCCAATATTAAACTTCGAATGTCATATTCATAAATGGTCTTGTTCTGAATTAATCCAATCATAATCTATTGCAGAAACGGATTGCATCTGCTTTCCTCCTCGATCGTCGTTGGTGGTGTATGACCGGATAGTACCTTTGTCCATGGTGGGAGTACGAATAATTTCTCTCTGATCGCTGTCAGAAGATCATTCAAATTGCCTGTCGGAAAGTCTGTTCTTCCAATGCTCATCTGGAACAGTGTATCTCCAGAGATCAGCCATCCATAATCTGCAAAATAATAACATACTCCACCTTTTGTATGTCCTGGAACATGGATACATTTTACCTTTGTTCCTAATACATCTATGATCTCTCCATCTTTCACCAGATGATTCGCTTTTAATGAGAGATCCATTCCCATCATCGCTCCAAGATTGAGCTGTGGATCTGCCAGAACATCCGCTTCATCTTCATAAAGATAGATATCAAGATCTGGTTTTTGTTCCATCAGATATGGAAGTGCCATTACATGATCAAAATGCCCATGTGTCAGACATACGCCTGCCAGTTCCATTCCATCTTCTTCTAATGTATTCATAATACGTTCTCCCTGATCTCCCGGATCAAAGACGAATGCCTGATTTGTTTTTGTATTCTCAACAATATAGCAGTTTGTCTGCATCTGCCCAAGACAGATCGTTACCATCTTAAGAGGTCTGTCAAGTCTTAATGTTGTTTCGCTCATATTTTCACCTATCCTGCTGTTCTTTCTATGTCGATCACGCCTTCTACATTCCTGATCTTCGCAATAATACGGTTCAACTGCTCTACGCCTGTAATATCAAAGGACATACTAAGCGTTGCTCTTCCTTTCTTATTGTTTGATACGTTGATCGTTATGATGTCAATATCTAATTCTAAGAAGATCTTTGATACTTCTGCTAACAATCCCTTTCGATTATTGGCATAAATATTGATCTCTGTCGTGTAAGTCTGTGTTGTATCTGCTTCACTTACCTGCCATTCAGCTTCAATAAGTCTTGCCCTGTCAGATTCTGGCATATTCAGAAGGTTCACACAATCTGTTCTGTGAATCGAGATTCCTCGTCCTCTTGTAATAAATCCAACGATCTCATCTCCTGGTACTGGATTACAACACTTTGAAAAACGAACAGCAACATCATTCGCTCCACGTACAACAATTCCTCCTTTGGATTTCTCTTCCTTTTTCTTCTCTGGATTCGCTGCTGCCGCCTGTGCTGCTTCTGTTGTTTTCTGCAAGATCTGTTCATCCGTGATCTTTTGTTTCTGGATCTTACGGTCTTCTTCCTGCATCTTATTGATAACCTGGCCTTCTTTTAAACCACCATGTCCAACAGCTGCACATACAGAATCCCAGTCTTTAAATCCGTATTTTAGTTCAACCTTCTTAATGTATTCAGGTTTCATGAGTTCTGGGAGCCTGATGCTCTTGCTCTTACAGTATTTTTCTAACAGTTCCTTACCTCTGACGATATTCTCTTCCTTGAACTGTCGTTTAAACCACTGATTGATCTTACTTCTTGCCTGTGCTGATTTTACGATTCCTAACCAGTCTCTGCTAGGTCCTTTTGAATTCTGTGATGTAATGATCTCTACACGATCACCATTCTGCAAATGATAATCAAATGGTACCTGTCTTCCATTGACCCTGGCTCCAACCATCTTATTACCGACTGCACTATGGATTGAATATGCAAAATCGATCGGTGTCGAACCATTCGCAAGGTTTTTGACATCTCCATTCGGTGTAAAACAATATACCTGTTCTGCAAAGAGATCCAAGTTCGTCTTCAGCAAACTTAAAAACTCTTTGTTATCATCCATATCACGCTGCCATTCCAGCACTTCTCTTAACCAGCTTAACTTCTCTTCCTCTTTGTTAAGTCCCTTGGTATTATTATTTTCTTTATATTTCCAATGGGCTGCGATACCATATTCAGCAACACGATGCATCTCAAATGTACGGATCTGAATCTCAAATGGATGTCCTTCTGGTCCGATCAATGTTGTGTGAAGTGACTGATACATATTCGGTTTTGGCATCGCGATATAATCCTTGAATCTTCCTGGGATCGGTTTATACATCTCATGAATGATCCCAAGTGCCGCATAACAGTCCTTAACCGTATCAACCTTGATCCGGACTGCAAATAAGTCATAAATCTGATCGATCGTCTTATGCTGATTGACCATCTTCTTATATATACTGAACATGTGTTTCACACGGCCATCAATCTCTGCCTTAATTCCAGCGTGGTCAATATGTCCTTTCACTTCGTCAACGATTTCCTGAATGAATGCTTCTCTTTCTTCCTTTGCAGAATCAAGAGAGCGTTCTAAATCTTCATAAACATCTGGTTTTAAATATCGAAGTGCCAGATCATCTAATTCAACTTTGATCTTGGAAATACCAAGACGATGTGCGATCGGTGCATAAATATCCATCGTCTCTCTGGATTTCTCTTTTTGCTTCTCTGGACGCATAAACTGCATGGTACGCATATTATGCAAACGGTCAGCAAGTTTGATCAGGATCACTCGGATATCTTTTGCCATTGCAAGAAACATCTTTCGTAAGTTCTCCGCCTGAACTTCAATCTTGTCTTTGGAATAGCTTAATTGTCCTAACTTTGTTACGCCATCAACTAACTGGGCAACTTCTTCCCCAAAATCTCTTACAATATCTTCATGGGTTGTTTCCGTGTCTTCTACTACATCATGAAGCAGTCCTGCCATAATCGTTTCTTTATCAAGTTCTAATTCTGCCAATATGATCGCAACACAAATAGGATGAATGATATATGACTCTCCAGACTTTCGTTTCTGTTTCTCATGTGCCTTATATGCTACTTTATAGGCACGTTCTACAGCCTCAATATCTTCTTCATCATAAATGCTTTGCATGGTTGTGATCAGCTGTCGTTTCAGTTCCTCAGGCGGTGTGAAACTATCTGGACTGCTGATATCCTTCTTTACACGATTAATATTTGTTCTGCTTTCTTGTTTCATGCACGGATACCTCTTGTTTCTTTTGATTATTTTTTAAGCTTTGATTCGCAGTAAATACAGCGATATACTTGGTGTTCTCTGTCTGTCAATTTAAACACATGATCGATTTCTTGTTCTACAGATGTAATACATCTTGGATTCTTGCATTTTGCAATATTCACGATCTTCTCTGGAAGTTCTACTTTGTGTTTGGACTTTACACTGCCATTTTCAATGACACATACCGTAACTTCTGGATCTATATAACCTAAAACATCAAAGTTCACTTCAAATGCATCTGAAATCTTAATGATATCTTTCTTGCCCATTTTGCTGCTTTTTACATTCTTAATGATCGCAACACTGCAATCTAACTGATCTAATCCAAGACTATTATAAATCTGCATTCCGCGTCCTGCACGGATATGATCTAATACGATTCCATTCTTAATGCTATCAATGTTCATCTGCACTTACCCCCAGTAATTCCATGATCAATGCCATTCTTACATGTTTTCCATTCAATACCTGTTTAAAATAGCAGGCTCTTGGATCGTTATCAACTTTTACAGAAATCTCATTCACACGAGGTAATGGATGTAAAATAGAAAGATCCTTCTTGGCAATCTTTAATTTATCCATATCTAAGATATAGCTATCCTTCAATCTTACATAATCAGCTTCATTAAAGAAACGTTCTCTCTGTACTCGTGTCATATAAAGAATGTCAAGCTGTGGCATCACATCTTCCATCTTATCAACTTCTGTAAATGTGATTCCTTTCTTCTCAAAAACATCTTTCTTCAGATACTCTGGAATCTGGAGTTCTTCTGGAGAAATTAAAATATAATTGATTCCTTCATATCTTGATAATGCTTTGATCAGAGAATGCACTGTTCGTCCAAATTTTAAATCTCCACAAAATCCAATCGTGAAATTACTTAAACGTCCCTTTTCTCTTCGAATTGTTAAAAGGTCTGTCAATGTCTGTGTTGGATGATTATGACCACCGTCTCCTGCATTGATCACAGGGATATTTACATACTGTGACGCTACATATGGTGCTCCTTCCTTTGGATGACGCATCGCAATGATATCTGCATAACATTCAATGACTCTTGCTGTATCTGCAACACTTTCTCCTTTAGATGCAGACGATGAATCAGCAGAAGAAAATCCAAGAACACTTCCCCCTAATTCAAGCATTGCTGCTTCAAAGCTTAATCTTGTTCTTGTACTTGGTTCAAAGAACAGCGTTGCTAATTTCTTGTGTTTGCACACTTCCTGATACTTCTCAGGATTCTTTGCGATATCATCAGCGCGGTCTAATAATCTATCAATATCTTCCACGCTTAAATCCATCGGATCAATCAAATGTCTCATTATATATTCCTCCTAATGGTTTGTCCTACCTTCAATTCTACATTTTTAGGCACCTAGTGTCAATTCTTTACTTCTGATTTTAGACGAAGAACGCCCTTGTCTACCATAAAGACTGGTCGATACGATAATTTTGACTTTCTAAGTCCCTCTTCTCCAGCATCGTCTTCTCTGTTCACATATTTGAAATCTTCCATCTCATGGATCACAAACTGTTGATTGATCATCGGATAAGCTCCTTGGATATCTGCAAAAGCTTTTTCAATATGAACGATAAATGTATCTTCATTTGATGCACGTTCACCGATTGAAAATCCTACGACCTTTCCTTCCGCACGCAGAACACCTCCGACAAGTCCTAATTCTTTATAATTGATCACACAATTTTTAGAAACACAGATCTCGTCATGTTTCTCTATATCTTCTGGATCACAATTTTGCATCTTCCATTCCATCAGCATTGCCAGTACTTCTAACTGATTTTCATCGGAAAGTGGTTCATAGGACCATTCATGATTTTCTTTAAAACGATTGATATGATTTCTCTTTCCATGAAGTTTCTTTCCTGATAATGTTGCGAGTTTTTCTCTGTCATAAATATATTCTGAGATATCTCTGTCATATTCAATCTCATAAATATCTCCAAATATTTCACGAAACTCTTCTTCCATCTCATGAGTTACACCATGTAATACAAACGGAATCTTTTTTTCTTTGCAATCATCCATAAAATATTGCAATACTTTCTTTTTATTTCCTTTTCCAAGTGGATAACAAAAAGAACCTCCCTCCTCATCAGTATGAGATACAAATAATCCATCTATGATCGCATACTTTACTTGATAAAAAGAACTCCATAAAATAATATTCGCTGTTGCATAATCACAACTTCTTGTATCATCTGCTAAGATACATCGATCAATTTCTTCCTTATCTTCAATTGTTGGTGTTTTAAACTCCATCTTTATCAACTCCATTCTAGTGTTTTCTCGTAATATTTTTATTTGTGATATGGCTGATGATTCAAAATCCGATAAGCACGATAAATCTGTTCTAATATGATCGTGCCTGCCAGCGAACCACTTTGTGTAAATGACGATATATGAAACGGCTTTGCTTCCTCTGATTCTAAATCTCCAATATAAAAATGAAACTTTGAAATCCCCTGTACAGAACTTTCATTAATCAGCTGTGCAAGCCCCGGACTTGTCATACTGTCTCTTCCAGGCAGGATATGATAATGTTCTCCCGGTTCTTTTAATATTTTCTCTACTTGTTTTGCATTCTTCTTATATACTACAGAAACTTTCGCGTATGCACCAAGACGTTTTAGATACTCACCCATTGCTTCCTGATACATCTTAGGATCCTGTGATTTCTTCTGCAGAATATAAATTTCAAATTTCATCATATCTTTTAATTTCCTTTAAAAAATTGTTTTAATTTTTTATCTTGTTTTAAAACCAGCTCATATCTTTTGTTGATCTGTTTTGTAAGTTTTTTAATTTCTTTGCTATTCTGGCTTTCTTTTTTTGCATCTGTGATCTCATCCGTATCATGTTTTTGATTATTATAGATACAGAATGTATCCCCTTTCTTCATCACATAATACGATGTCATCCCCGGTGCAAGTGTTTTAATCTTGCGGATCTTCATCTCATATGTTACATAAACGATATAGGATTCATCGTCTGCTCCTTGTTTGATCAGATATGTAAGATTCTTATATTTCTTCACATACTGATGGATTGCCTTTTGATCCTCAGTTAATTCATTCGCATCTTCTACCATATTCTTAAGATTTTCCAGATCATTTTTCTGAACTCTCTCATAATATGTTTTCATAAAATCCTCAACTGCTTTTTTCTCAGTCTCTGAATCTTCCTTCTTCGTTTCCGCTGCATCATTTGTTTCTCTGATCACGCCTTGTGAGGTATTCTTTTGTGTTGTTTGTTGAAAAATCTTTTCATTTGTAAGTCGTTCTTGTTTCATCTGGTCCAATTTCGCATATGCCAAAAAAGCTGCAATAAAAAATAAGATCCAGCTTGTAATGATAACAACAACTGTAGATTTTCTAAGCTTCACGCACATCCCTCCAATCCACCTACAGCAAATTTACAGTATATTATACCTTACCTTGCGAAGCAAGTCCAGTCCGAAGGACTATGCATTCACGAATGCCCTGCGGGTATACCTTATCGAGCGGAGCGAGTCCAGTCCGACCCCAAAATATCTCTTGCTATTTTTTTGAATATGTTGTAATATAATATAGCCTATGCACCAGTAACTCAGTGGATAGAGTGGCAGCCTCCGAAGCTGTTGGTCACGGGTTCAACTCCCGTCTGGTGCATTGCTTTATCTAGATAAAATCAACGAATACAATTTAATATCGTCTTATAAGAGACTATAGATTTTACTGTTTCTGATTATTAAACAGCAAGGTCTATCGTCTCTTTTTTGTTATTAAGGAGGAATCATTTTATGGATCAGATGTATATGAAAGAAAAACCAATTTTACCATTATTACTATCAATGGCTCTGCCAATGGTAATCTCAATGTTTGTAAACTCATTGTATAACATCATTGACAGTATTTTCGTTGCCAAGATCAGCGAAGATGCAATGACCGCATTATCCCTTGTATATCCAGTACAAAATCTGATCAACTCAATTGCAGTTGGATTCGGTGTTGGAATTAATGCAGTCATTGCAATGTTTCTTGGTGCAGGAAAAGCAAAGGAAGCCAATAAAGCTGCAACTCAGGGATTGTTTTTAAATGTCATTCATGGAATTCTGCTTACGATCGTTGGATTAATGATCATGCCATCATTTCTTGCAATGTTTACGAATGATCAAACTGTTATTGGGATGGGATTACAATATTCAACAATTATATTAATGTTTTCAACAATCATTATGGCAAGTATTTCCTTTGAAAAGATTTTTCAAGCAGTTGGAAATATGGTGATCACTATGATTGCTTTAATGACTGGCTGCATTGTAAATATTGTGTTAGATCCACTTTTAATCTTTGGAATTGGATTCTTTCCGAAACTTGGAATTCAGGGTGCGGCACTTGCAACAGGTATCGGACAAAGCAGTACATTGATCCTTTATCTGATTGCATATGTATTACGCCCAATTCATGTAAAAATCAGAAAAGATTACTTAAAACTAGAAGCTGTTTGTGTTAAGCGTTTATATGCGATCGGAATTCCAGCAACTTTAAATATGGCACTGCCATCTTTCTTAGTATCTGCTTTAAATGCGATCTTAGCATCATTTTCGCAAACATATGTTGTTGTGCTTGGTGTTTATTACAAATTACAAACATTCTTATATCTAACAGCAAATGGAATGATCCAGGGAATGCGTCCGATCATGAGTTATAATTATGGAGCAAAGGAATCAGCTCGTGTTCGTAAGATTTATCTTATGACGTTTGAGATTGTTGTTGGAATCATGGCTGTTGGAACGGTTATTTGTTTTGTGATGCCACAGACACTGATGAGTATGTTTACAAGTAATCCTGAAACATTGACAGAAGGTGCGATCGCACTCCATATTATCTGTGCAGGATTTATAGCTTCTTCCGTTTCTGTTGTTTCTGCAGGTGCGTTTGAAGCGTTAGGAAAAGGTATCCAGTCTTTTTTGATTTCATTTTTACGTTATGTTGTAGTGATCATTCCTGCTGCATTTGTATTAAGCAAAACAGTTGGAGTGCATGGTGTATGGCATGCTTTCTGGATTGCTGAAATCATTACAGCTGTAATAGCTTTTATTCTTTATTACCAGTTGATCGGAAAATCAGGAAAAAATTAACTAAATTTTGACAGATTGTAAAGAAACGCTTACAATAAACAAAAAGAAAAAAGGAGAGTAAAGTTTATGGGACATATATCAACCGTTGAAGTTCGTTATGCAGAAACAGATCAGATGGGAATTGCTCATCACAGCAACTATGCCGTCTGGTTTGAAGTTGCCAGAACTGATTTTATCAAGGCTGCTGGCATTTCTTATACAGATGTAGAAAAAGAAGGAATCATCACTCCATTAACGAGTCTTGAATGTAAATACAAAAAAGCAGCTTTCTATGAAGACCAGTTACAGATTCATGCAAGTCTTACAAAGCTGTCTCCGGTTCGTCTGGAATTCTCTTATAAGGTTACAAGAGGTGGGGACCTGATCGCTACTGGAAAAACAACACATGGTATGGTGACAAAAGATTTAAAACCGATCAACGTAAAAAAAGAACATCCGGAAATTTACCGAATGTTCGAAAATGCTTTGGATTAAAGATAACTTAACTGCTCAATTAGAATTAACCGCATTAGTTGATGTGGAAATGTCATTCTACTGAAACTTAATTTTAATTTTCCTTTGGATACAACCTTTGGTGATAATCCGAGGGAACCACCAATAATAAATGTGATATTGTTTATGGACTCCTTGTTCCACTGATCCCATTTCTTCTGGAATTGTTCGGTGGAGTAAGGAGTTCCTTCTATACAGAGAGGAATTACGAAAGATCCTTCTGGAATCTTATCAAGAATTCTTTGACCTTCAATTTCTTTAATCTTTGATTCCTCTTTGTCACTGGCATTATCTGGTGTTTTCTCATCAGGGAGTTCTATGATCTCAAAATTATATTTTTTACGGATGATCTTTGTGTAATGATCGATCAGTTCTCTTAAATATGTTTCTTTGATTTTTCCGACACAGATCATTTGGATTTTCATGTGTTTCGATACCTTTCTTTATAACTTAATCAGCAATTCCCAATAGCCTTTGTGACTGCTGCCAATTCGTCTAATTGCCTCTTGTTTTTTCATCTTATTTAAATAATATTTTACTCTATCCACTGTCCATCCTAATTCCATTGCTATTTCTTTCTGACTTAATGCTGGATTATTTTGAATCACTTGTAAAATTTCGTGATCATTTTTGGTTAATTTTATCGTAGTTTGGGTAGTAGTTTGGGTAGTAGTTTGGGTAGTAGTTTGGGTAGTTTTTGATTTTTCTTCTCTTCGATACATATTCACTCTAAAATCACCATCAAAATCAATTAATTCTGGTTTTTTTAGACCATATTCTTTACATTCCCTAAGAATTCTTGGTATTCCGGTTCCCCATTTTTCGATAATTTTCATATACGCAAATATCTCTACTACTATAATCGTCTTGTCATCAATTGATTGCAACGTTACATCTGGATAAATTTTATGCTCACAGCTATCTGAAATAGCATTTGTAATAGAATCCATTGTCTGAAAAATCGTATCAGGATTCATACCAACGATATTTAATGTCTTGCCATCAACACCAAAAACAATACGTCCTCCTCTGCCATTTGCAAAAGCTACTACTGTTTTCATATATTTTTCACTTTTTTTGGGCATTTCAACTTTATATTCAATATTTATTGACTCTCCTGAAAACAATTTATTTTTCAATATAACTTCTCCTATCATTATGCATTAAAAATATACTTAATACTATATAAATATGGTTTGAATCATATCATACAATTTTGACATTTACAATATAATTTTCTCATCTTACATAAAAGTGTAGCACATTTCCATAACCCCATCAAACTTCACTCATACAATGACAAGAACCCTCTTTTCATCTGCAATAGATACCTTATTGCAAAAAACATTTTTATGTACTAAAATTGAAATAATAAAATTATTAAACGAGGTAACTAACAATGATTGAAATCCGAAAATTTGAACCCGATGATACAGATGCAGCAGTCAAGATCTGGAACGAAGTTGTTGACGACGGCGTTGCCTTTCCTCAGTTAGATGACTTAGATCATGAAAGTGGTCTTGCTTTCTTTGAAGAACAGACATATACCGGGATCGCTGTTGATTCTGATACAAATGAAATTGTCGGACTTTATATTTTACATCCAAATAATGTTGGAAGATGCGGCCATATCTGTAATGCAAGTTATGCGGTTTCTTCTGCTCACAGAGGAAAACAAATTGGTGAATTCCTGGTCACTGACTGTATAAAACGCGCTCCTGAATTTGATTTTAAGATCCTTCAGTTTAATGCAGTTGTTGCAAGTAATAAGGCAGCTTTACATCTATACAAAAAACTTGGATTTATCCAGCTTGGTATCATTCCAAAAGGATTTTTATTAAAAGATGGCACTTATGAAGATATCATTCCTCATTATCTAACTTTGATCCATTCCTGATCTTCTTTTTTCTCAAAGCTGCCATCCCCGATTCCTAATGCAGATTTTGCTAACATATCAGCATAATCATTATATTTATCATTAGAATGCCCTTTCACTTTCACGAACTTAATTTGCACATACTGTTTCATTTCTTCATAAATTCGTTGATACGCCTGTGTTCCTTCTTTTTTCGCTGCCCATTCTCCTGTGCACCATTTCTGGATCCCTTCATAATCATAATGAATCGCCAGCTTTTTATAGCCATTTTCTTTTGCAAAACGCATGGCCGCTTCAGAACCTTTGATCTCGCCTGCTACGTTGCGCATGGTTGCTAATTCTTTATCCGCATAAGGATATGCAAAATAACGTTCTACCCCATCATGCATTAATACCATACCATAAGAAAATCTCTTCTGAGAATGATCATAACTTCCATCAACATATGCAACTAATGTATCTTCATCAATCTGCATCAATTCATTTGCATCGGGATTTAAGAACGCTTCTGCTTCTGCCTTTGTCTTAAATCCTTTGTATCTTGCATTTGGGAATCCCATGACCTGTGCTTTACATGCATCCCATGACATATAGATTCCTGGTTTTCTTCCTTTTTTTACTGCGTAAAATTTTCCTGCCATATATTTCCTCTTATTTCTTTAATAGTCTTAATCCTTATATTATAATTTTCTTTGAAAAGAAAAAATCCTGCAATGCAGGATTTTCCCTAACCTTATGATTCTAGTCGTTATCTCTTCCACCAAATAAAATGATCAGACGAAGCAAGCTCAGAAGTGCTGATGCTGCACCTGCTACATATGTCAGTGCAGCTGCTGATAAAACCTTCCTTGTCTGCCCCACTTCATCTTCGTACATGATCCCTGTACTTCCAAGAATTCGTAACGCTCTTGAAGAGGCATTAAATTCCACCGGAAGTGTTACTAATTGAAAGATCACCGCTAATGAAAATAATAAAATTCCAACATTCAATAATGTCTGATTCATTCCAAGGATCACTCCACCTAGAATAAACAACCAGGAAAGATTGGATCCAAGATTCACAGCTGGAACCATAGCCCCACGGATCTTCAATGGTGCATATCCTTGCTGATGCTGTACAGCGTGCCCACACTCATGGGCTGCAACACCGATCGCTGCGATCGAATCAGATCCATAAGTTGCATCTGATAATCTTAATACTTTATTCTTTGGATCATAATGATCTGTAAGATTCCCGCTGACACGTTCTACCGAAACATCGTAAATTCCTGCCTGGTTTAAAATACGTTCAGCAGCCTGAGAACCTGTCAGTCCGCAATGACAACGGACTCTTGAATATCTTCGAAACGTTGAATTCATCTTGGAAGATGCGATCATCGTGATGATCACTCCGATGATGATCAAAATATACGTTGGGTCAAAATAATAACCATAACCGTATGGATACATAAATATCTCCCTTCTTTCTCTGTAACATGTAGATGATTATATCGTTCCTCCTACATGAAATCAAGGCAGTTTAGAAATATTTTATAATCATTTTATTGAATGATTAATTCTTCATATTTTTATAACAAAGAAGCTCTTAATTCGTCTCCTGATTTCGCACTTAAATATGCTGGTGCGATATCAAATACAGTCTTACATCCACTCTGTCCTTCTTTGGAAAGCTTATATGCAGCTCTTGCATATGCAACTAAAACACTTGATGTAAATTCTGGGTTAGAATCTAATTTTAAGCTGTACTCAATGATATGTTTGTTTTCTTTTTCCCATCCTGTACATCCACTTCTTAATACAAATCCACCATGAGGAATCTTGCTGTGGTCACGATCTAATTCTTCCTGGCTGATGAAATGTACAGTTGTATCATAGTCTGAGAAGTAGTTCGGCATTGTCTTGATCTCTTCTTCAACTTTCTTCGCATCTGCACCTTCTTCAAGTACTACAAAGCATTCTCTTGTATGCTTCTGTCTTGTTGTAAGTTCTGGATCTTCCCCATTACGAACTGCTTCTAAAGCTGCTTCTACAGGAATTGTGTACTGTTTACCGTCTTTGACACCTTCCACACGACGGATCGCATCAGAGTGTCCCTGGCTGACTCCTTTTCCCCAGAATGTATAATCTTTTCCTTCTGGAAGGATCGCGTTTGCATACATTCTATTTAAAGAGAACATTCCTGGATCCCAACCTACAGAAATGATTCCAATATGTCCATATTCTTTCGCTACTTTATCTACATTTGCAAAATGTTCTGGAATTCTTGCGTGTGTATCAAAGCTGTCTACTACGTTAAATAATTTGGCATATTCTGGTGTCTGAACAGGAAGGTCTGTTGCACTTCCTCCACATAACATTAAAACATCAATCTTATCTTTCCAATCTTCTACATCTTTGACATTACATACAGCTGCACCTTCTGTTAAAATGCTGACTGTCGCTGGATCTCTTCTTGTAAATACAGCTACAAGCTCCAAATCGTCATTCTGTTTGATCGCGCATTCAATTCCGCGTCCAAGGTTACCATAACCCATAATACCAATTCTAATCATTGATTTTCTCCTTTTTGACTTTATTAAACATAGTATATCATCTCTGTGTTTTGCGTTCAATGTATTCTTTTTATGATTTTTTTGCTATAATGATCTTAAAAATTCCCGATGATTCCTGATCCCTCGGGAATATTCTAACAGAAATGAGGAATTTTATCATGTCATTTACCGGCATTTTCAAAGCAAAAAACGGCATTGTCGCTGTCGTTGATTCAAAGGCATCCAGAGTAGAAAACGGGCAATCTTATGAAGACGTTCACAGAAATCCAGAAAAGCTCTTTGTATTCCAAAACGGAATTGCAACAACTTTTGGTGCTAACCAGATCTTAGTCCAGAATCCTTTTGAATTTTCCTCAAAAGTCATTGCCATCGAAGATCTGGTTTATGAATATCTGCATTTAAAGAATATCTTAGATGCTTCTTTCTTCCAATCTCTGCTTGTAAAAATGACATCCAACCCAGCCAATACAGAACCTGTAAACTTTCTGGTTGGACGCAAAATCCGTCAAGAAGAATACATCTTAGAACATCATCAAGTACGTTATTGCGCCTACGCACAACGGCTCGCAACCCCAATGGAACATTTCTTTACTGGCGGAGATGAAAAATATCGGGAACACTTTGATAACCTTCCATATCTTTCACAGATCACCTCTGTTGATATATTGCAGAAAACTGTTGCAAAAGAATTGGATGGATTGATTCAATATTATGACCAGCAATCCGAATATAATCCTGTAGGAAAGCCTGTGAAATCTTATGTTTTAAGATAATGCTACTTTATAGTTTTATCTTCGAAAAAGCCTCCGCAAATGCATTATTGATCGGCTCCTGTGCTTCTTTTTGCTGTTTTTTCAAATATCTGTTCACTTCTTTTTTACTCATTCCAGAACCTTGTTTTTCTTTTCTTTGTTTAAATGCAGACAGTTTTTCTTTATACCCGCAAACACATACAAACTTCTGTCCTTCACCTTCTCCGACCATCTCCATCTTCTTGTGGCATACGGGACATCTGGCGTTTGTGACTTTTGAGATCGTCTTTTTATATCCACAGATACGGTCCTGACATACTAGACGTTTTCCGTGTTTTCCATTGACTTCCAATAAAAATTTTCCACATTCCGGGCAGCGGTGTCTTGTAACATTATCATGTCTAAATTTACCATCCGATGTTTTAATATCATTGATCAATGCCTGTGTATAGTCTGAGATTTCTCTCATAAATTTCTGATCATTTTGTTTTCCTTTAGAGATTGCTGTCAGTTTCTTCTCCCAGTCGGCGGTTAACTCTGCTTTTTTTAGATCTTCTGGAACAAGTTCTAACAATTGTTTTCCTTTGGATGTGATATGGATTTCATTTCCTTTTTTCTCAAGAAGATAACTGTTAAATAACTTATCAATGATATCGGCTCTTGTCGCAACCGTTCCAAGTCCTTTTTTATCCATCTGATCGATCAATGTTCCTTCTGTGTAACGCCCTGGTGGATTCGTTGTTCCTTCTGTCATGGAAATCGTTCCAACCGGATATTCTTTTCCTTTGACTGGGATATTTCCTGCTTTGATCGTGTCTTTTGTTTGAGTTTCCTCTTCGTAGAGTTCTCTCCATCCCAGCTGTTTGATATTCTCTGCTTTTGCACGGAAAAGTTCTCCATTTATGCTTGCTTTCACAGAGAGTTGTTCAGAAATTGCTGGTGCTGATAAAACAGCTAAAAATCTTGCAACAACCATATCATAGATCTTTCGTTCATCGGAACTAAAACTTGTCAAGGATGCATACTGCTCTGTTGGAATGATCGCATGATGGTCAGATACTTTTTTATCATTGATAAAACGGCTGCTTGCTTTGATTTCTTTTCTTAATAACGTTGCTGCTGCCTTTTTATATGATCCATTCTGACATGCTTTGATCCTGTCTTTTAATGTATCTGTCATGTCATTGGTCAAATATCTGGAATCTGTTCTTGGATATGTCAATACTTTGTGATGCTCATAAAGACTCTGCATGATATTTAATGTCTGTTTTGGTGAAAAGCCGTAACGTTTACTCGCTTCTTTCTGCAAAGTTGTCAGATCATAAAGTTCTGGAGCATAGTTCTTTTTCTCTTTTTTTGAAACCTCCGTGATCACAAGATCATGACCTCTTAATTTCTTACCAAGTTCCTCTGCCCATTTCTTGTCAGAAATTCTCTGATTTCCTTTCTGATTCTCCCATGTGAAATTCATTCCTGTTGCAAAAATCTTATAACCGTAATATTTCTGCGGTTTGAAACTCTTAATTTCCTGCTCTCGGTTCATGATCATTGCCAAAGTTGGGGTCTGCACACGCCCACAAGATAACTGAGCATTGTATTTACATGTCAAAGCTCTTGTCGCATTGATCCCGACTAACCAGTCTGCTTCAGCTCTTGATCTTGCTGCACGGAAGAGATCATCATATTCTTTTCCCGGTTTTAAATGTGCAAAACCATCTTTGATCGCTTTGTCTGTTACCGAAGATATCCACAAACGGTAGATTGGTTTCTTATTTCCAGACATCTGTAAGATCCATCTGGCAACTAATTCTCCTTCTCTTCCTGCATCGGTTGCAATGATCACATCTTTGATATCATTTCGAAGGAGTAATTTCTTTACTGTCTGGAATTGTTTGGATGTCTTCTTTAACACTGTTAATTTCCAGTGTTTTGGCATCATTGGAAGGACATCCATATTCCACTCTTTGTATTCCTTTCCATACTGCTCAGGATCCGCCAGAGATACTAAATGCCCTAATGCCCACGTTACAATATGATCATTTCCTTCAATATAACTATGCGTTTCTTTCTTACAGCCAAGAACTCTCGCAATATCACGCCCAACCGAAGGCTTTTCTGCTAATACTAATCGTTTCATTTTTTTATTTAAACCTTTCTAAAATTGTCATCTCAAATTTATTATCCCGACCATTTTAACATATTTTGTGGTATACTGGAATAAAGATATTTTATCGTATTTTTACAGAATTGAGGTATTTACATATGAAATTAATGATCGCATCCGATATTCATGGATCTGCTTTTTACTGTAAACAATTAATCGAAGCATATAAACAAGAACAGCCTGATAAACTACTTCTTTTAGGAGATTTACTTTATCATGGCCCAAGAAATGACCTTCCTAAAGATTACGCACCAAAACAAGTCATCGAAATGCTAAACGCTATCAGCGACCAATTGATCTGTGTCAGAGGAAACTGCGAAGCCGAAGTCGACCAGATGGTACTAAACTTCCCTGTTCTAAGCGAATCCTGCATCCTATACATCGATGGACAAACCATCTACGCAACCCACGGGCACATAAACTCTCCAGCAAATCCTCCAAAATTACATAAAGGAGATATTCTGTTGACTGGCCATACCCATATCCCAGCCTGGGAAGAATATGATAACTTTTTATATTTAAATCCAGGATCTGTGTCCATCCCAAAAGAAGGATCCGAACATGGGTATATGATTTACGAAGATAAGACGTTTTTATGGAAAACTTTAAAAGGTGATGTGTATCATACACTTTAACTTTTTTGTTTTCTTATCACATATCTTAATGGTATTCTATAACCTTCATGTATATAAAACAAATAAAAAAGAGATGGAATACGAAAACGATTGAATTTCATGGCGGATCAGCGTTTTGCAAAAAATCCGTCATGAAATTCATGTTTCGTATTCTAACTCTTTTTTATTTGTTTTATATACTAGAAGATTATATAGTATCATTTGGATTTCCCATATAAATTCATCCTCTATTTCTTTCTTAACCCTTAATGATATCATCGATCGTGTCAAATGGGATTCCCTCATTTTCCCCGTTGTCTTTATGCACATGTACAATATCATCTTCTTCTAAGCATCTTGCAAATTCAATCTGCATAAAAATACCTTTGATCTCTCTTCCATTTAATGTCTTTACGATCACATGATCATTTTGTGAAACAAAAAGTTCTTCCTCATTCCCAGCTTCATCTTGTTTTACCAATTTCACTCCTGGTAATACATTTGTAAATTCCATAAAAGTTGCTCCTTTATCTTATAATTTCAGAAAAAATTTCATCAATTGTTCTTTAGCTTTGTTATATGGCATATAACGAACTGGAATATCAATCTTATCTGATTTCTTTATGATACTCTTTTCATGCGTAAATATATCAAAACTTTTCTTTCCATGATAAGACCCCATTCCGCTATTCCCAACTCCTCCAAATCCTAGATATGGAGTTGCCAGATGAATGATTGTATCATTGATACAGCCTCCGCCAAAAGACAACTGTGAAATTACATCTTGTTCTACTTTATCATTTTCTGTAAATAAATACAATGCCAAAGGTTTGTTATGATCTCTGATATACGAAACTGCATCTTCTAATTTGTCATATGTCATTATAGGAAGTAATGGACCAAAAATCTCTTCCTGCATCACCGTGGATTCTTCTTTTACATTCACAAGTATCGTTGGAGCGATCTTTCGAAGTCTTATATCTCCATAACCGCCTTCAACGATCTTTTCATGTTTCATCAATTCCATAATGCGCTGATAATGTCTCGGATTTATCATAGATGAATAATCTTTATTCGACAAAGGATGTTCCCCGATCATTTTATTGATCCAGTATTTTAAGTAGAAGATCAGTTCACTTTCTGCTTTTTTATCTACGAAAATGTAATCTGGAGCAACACAGGTCTGCCCACTGTTTAAAAATTTTCCAAAAACAATTCGTTTTGCTGCCAACTTAATATTGGCACTTTCTTCTACAATGCATGGACTTTTTCCACCTAATTCCAAAGTCACTGGTGTTAAATGTCTCGATGCTTTTTCCATCACGATCTTTCCAACTCGTTCTCCACCAGTATAGAAAATATGATCAAATGACTGTTCCAGAAGTTTTTCACTGATTTCTACTCCTCCATTGATCACAGCAACGTAATGAGAAGGGAAAACTTCTCCAATCATCTTCTTTAAAAGACTGGCACAATGTGGTGCGTGTTCAGATGGTTTTAAAACACAACAATTTCCTGCTGCAATCGCTCCGATCAACGGCTGTAAGGATAAAAGAATTGGATAATTCCATGGGGCTATGATCAATACCTTTCCGAGTGGTTCTTTGATCTTATAACTTTGGGATGGAAACTGGGCAAGCGGTGTTTTTACCTGCTCTGTTTTCATCCATTTTTTTAGATGCTTCTTTGCATAAGAAAGTTCACTTTTTACCATGCCAATCTCTGCCATATAGGACTCAAAAGATGATTTCCCTAAATCTTTGTATAATGCATGTTCCATATCTTCTTCATGTTGTTTGATCGCACATTCCAAGCGCAATAATGCTTTCTTTCGAAATTCGTATTTCTTTGTCTTCTGGCTTTGAAAAAAATGTTCTTGTCTTTTTAACATTTGATTGATTCCCATGATAACCTATCCTTTCTTTCTCTACCTTCACCGCGTTTTATCTTAATTTTACCATATATAGTAAACTACCGCCTCTCTTTTTTATTTATTGCCACTTTTTAAGAAATTCGCTATAATAAATTTGTTTTACAACAACCATATCTTTACAATGAAAGGATTTATACATATATGAAACGTAATATCAGATTAACAATTGAATATGATGGTTCCCGCTATCAGGGTTGGCAGAGGCTTGGCGGTGATTCCAATGCGAATACGATTCAAGGAAAATTAGAGTCTGTTTTATCAAAAATGACTGGAGAAGATGTCAATATCAATGGATCTGGCCGTACCGATGCTGGTGTTCATGCTTATGGTCAGGTTGCCAATTTCCATACAGACTGTATGATGTCTGTTAGTGAGATCAAAAACTATCTTACCAAATATCTTCCATCTGATATCGGTATTGTGGAAGTTTCTGAAGCTTCCGAACGTTTTCACAGTCGTTTAAATGCAAAAGAGAAAACTTATCTTTACCGGATTGCAATTCCTGGTGTATCGAATGTTTTTGAACGTAAATACCTTTGGTATTTCCCGGAAACTTTGGATATCAAAAAGATGGAAGAAGCTGCATCATTACTGATCGGAACGCATGATTTTAAAGGATTTTCTTCAATTAAGAAAACGAAGAAATCTACCGTCCGTACTATCTATAACATCGAGATCAAAAAGACAAAAAAAGAAATCCAGATCTCTTATACAGGAAATGGCTTCCTTCATAACATGGTCCGGATTCTTACTGGAACTTTAGTAGAAGTTGGATGTGGAAAAATAAAACCAGAGGATATTACAAAAGCACTGGAAAGTACAAAAAGAAGCGATGCAGGGATTACTGCACCGCCTCAAGGGTTATTTCTGGTTTCTGTGGAGTATTAAGATCTAATCTTATTCTCCCCAGACTTCCTCAGCAATTTCTTTCACTAATTTTAGTTTTGCCCACTGTTCTTCTTCTGTTAATTTATTACCGATCGCACAAGAAGCAAATCCACACTGTGGGCTTAGGCATAGTCTTTCCAAAGGAATGTATTTTGCTGCCTGTCTGATTCTGTTGATCACTTTTTCTTTGTCTTCAAGATCTGGTTTCTTTGTCGTGATCAGACCAAGGACAACTTTCTTGTCTTCTGATACTTTCTTAAGTGGTGCAAATCCTCCAGATCTTTCATCATCATATTCAAGGAAAAGTGCATCAACATTTTCTTTTGCAAATACATAGTCTGCAACTGTATCATATGGACCACTTGTGAAGAATGTAGAATGATAATTTCCACGACAGATATGGGATGTAATTACCATGTCGTCTGGTCTTCCTTCTAATGCAAGGTTGTTCACAGTAAGCAGCTGTTTCTTCACATCTTCAAGATCAATTCCTAATGCTTTATATCTTTGTTTCGCAGCATCTCCCACGATCGCTCCCCAAGTACAGTCATCTAACTGAAGATTACGGCATCCTGCCTTATAGAACTGTTTGATCACATCCTGATATGCAACACCAATATCCTGAATCAATTCTTCATTTGTCGCATAATATTTTCTTGTCGTTTCAATGTTTGTTGGAACGATCATTTGCTGAAACATCTGTGCTGGTGCAGGAATTGTATATTTTGCAATTGTATTTTCATCTTCAAACTGTTTTAAATATCTGAAATACTCTACAAATGGATGCTTTTTCGCTTTGACCTTTCCTATCAGATAAGTGTCTTCTAAAGAAGCTAATTCTCCATCGAACTGTACTCCACTTCCTGTCTGTTCATGTGCTACCCCTTCAAATCCCCACATAAAATCTAAATGCCAGTAAGTTCTTCTGAATTCTCCGTCCGTGATCACATGATATCCTAATTCTTTTTGTTTTGCTACTAATTTTGCGATCTCTTCATTTACGATGTTATCGTATACTTCTTTTGTGATTTTGTTTTCGTTATATTGTGTTGTTGCTTTCTTTAATTCTTCTGTTCTTAAAAAGCTTCCTACATAATCATATCGAAATGGCTCTTGTAATTTACTCATCTTGCTGTATCTCCTTTGTTTGCCTTATTTTTAAGTTATACATAGAGTATATCATCAAAAAACTATTTTTCAAAATATATATAATTATCAGTTTGCCATAGTTTTAAGTTATAGTAATGGACTACATAGGCATTAAAGTGAATTACATTTTATACAGGGTATGCTTCTTCATTTCCTTCTGTAACATCAACTTTCTTTTCCTGTGCATCGCGATATTTAAAATACTCTGTAGCAACCTGAGGGAATAAAGCGTAACTTAATACATCTTCATCCTGTTCTTTATAAGCTGCTACCTCCTTCTCAAATTCAGGAAGTTCGTCTTCGATCATGTCTGCATATCGGCATGTAATTGGCTGTTTATCTCCAATACATTTTTTCTGTACTTCGGGATTGAATGGTTTAGCTGTTGCTCCGTATTTCCCCTCAAGGATTTCTTTGGTTTCTTTTGTTACCATCTTGTAGCGTTCACCAGTCACAACATTAAATACAGCCTGTGTTCCAACAATCTGAGAGGATGGAGTAACGAGTGGGCATTCTCCCAAGTCTTTTCTTACTTTTGGTACTTCTTCTAGTACTTCGTAGTATTTATCAGATGCATGCTGGCTTTCTAACTGGGATGTCAGGTTAGAGAGCATTCCTCCTGGTACCTGATAGAGCAGGGTCTTGATATTGACTCCTAAGTTCTTTGGATTTAATAATCCAGAATCTAAGGCTTCATCTCTGATCGGACGGAAATAATCTGCGATCTCGGCTAATAATTTCTGGTCTAAGCCTGTGTCGTATGGTGTATTTTTGAATGTTTCTACCATAACTTCTGTTGCTGGCTGGGATGTTCCCATGGAAAATGGTGACATAGCTGTATCAATGACATCAACTCCGGCTTCTACTGCTTTCATGTATGTCATAGATGCTACTCCGGATGTATAGTGTGTATGTAACTGGATTGGAATATCAACCGTTGCTTTTAGTTCTTTTACCAGTTCTTCTGCTTTGTATGGTAATAATAATCCAGCCATATCTTTGATACAGATAGAGTTTGCTCCCATATCTTCGATTCCTTTTGCAAGGTCTTTCCAGTAATCTAAGGTATAGGCATCTCCCAATGTATATGACATTGCGACCTGGGCATGTCCTTTTTCTTTGTTTGCTGCATTTACTGCCGTCTGTAAATTTCGAAGATCGTTCATACAGTCAAAGATACGAATGATATCGATTCCATTTGCAATGGATTTCTGTACAAAATATTCAACAACATCATCTGCGTATGGACGGTATCCTAAGATATTCTGTCCTCTGAATAACATTTGTAATTTTGTATTTTTAAATCCATCTCTGAATTTTCTTAGTCTGTCCCATGGATCTTCTTTTAAGAAACGCAGGGATGCATCGAAGGTTGCTCCACCCCAGCATTCCACAGAATGGTATCCGACCTGATCCATTTTGTTGATGATCGGTAACATCTGTTCTGTCGTCATTCTTGTGGCGATCAGGGACTGATGTGCATCTCTTAAGATTGTTTCTGTTATTTTAATTGGTTTTGCCATAATATTTTCCTCCTTACACTCCAAAGATCGCCATAAATGTACCTGCTGCAACGGCTGTTCCGATGACTCCTGCTACATTTGGCCCCATTGCATGCATTAATAAGAAATTCGTTGGGTCCGCTTCTGCTCCGACTTTTTGTGATACTCTGGCTGCCATTGGCACTGCGGATACTCCTGCAGAACCGATCAGTGGATTGATCTTTCCACCAGATAATTTACACATCAGTTTTCCAAATAAGACTCCTCCTGCGGTTCCTACTGCGAATGCAACCAGTCCTAATAATACGATCTTAAGTGTTGCGACATTTAAGAAGTTTTCTGCACTTGTGGATGCTCCAACAGATGTTCCAAGTAAAATGACAACGATATACATCAAAGCATTGGATGCAGTTTCTGATAACTGTTTGACTACTCCACTTTCACGGAATAAGTTTCCAAGCATTAACATACCAACGAGCGGTGCTGTTGTTGGAAGGATCAGGCAGACAACGATTGTGATAATGATTGGGAACAGTATCTTTTCTGTCTTTGATACTGGACGTAACTGTTCCATCTTGATTTTTCTCTCTTCTTCCGTTGTCAATAATTTCATGATTGGCGGCTGAATGATCGGTACTAGTGACATATAGGAATATGCTGCTACTGCAATCGGTCCCATAAGTCCTGTCTGATGTAACTTTCCTGCAAGGAAAATGGAAGTTGGTCCGTCCGCTCCACCGATGATTGAGATCGCTGCCGCTGCTTTTCCATTAAATCCTAAGAAAATTGCTAAGAAATATGCACTATAGATTCCAAGCTGTGCTGCTGCTCCTAATAAGAAACTCTTTGGATTAGCGATCAGTGGACCAAAGTCTGTCATAGCTCCAACACCAAGGAAGATCAATGATGGAAGAATACTCCATTCATCTAAAGTATAAAAGTAGTGTAATAATCCACCTACACCGTTTGATGTACTTGCTGGATCTGCCATGATATCCGGGTAGATATTAACAAGTAACATTCCAAATGCGATCGGTACTAATAACAATGGCTCGAATCCATGACGGATCGCAAGATATAAAAATACCAGTGCGACTAAGATCATGACATAGTTCCCCCATGTCAGATGAAAAAATGCTGTAGAGTGGATCAGATTCGATAAAGTATGTGTGATATTAGCCATCAAATCCCCTCCATTCTAATTCATTGTAGCTAAGACAGCTCCATTTTCAACATTATTTCCCTGTGATACAGCGATACTTGCAATTGTTCCATCCTGAGGTGCAACGACTGGAATCTCCATTTTCATAGATTCTAAGATCACAACCGTATCTCCAGCTTTCACTGCCTGTCCTTGTGATACTTCAACTGCAATGATCTTTCCTGGAACAGAAGATTTAATCTCAACACTTCCTGCATTTGATACTGGATGTGTTGCAGTTGCTGCTTCATTTCCTGTTGTTTCTTCCACTGTTACATCGTATACATTTCCATTTACTGTGATCCTATAACTTTTCATTTTCTCTCCTCCTGATCTACCATTGATTTCTGTGTACTTTTTTTATCGAACGAACAATATATTGTCTTGGATCTTTTCCTTCAGAAGCTGCGATCGCTGCTGTGATCACTGCAATTAGTTCCAGATCATCAACGAGTTCTTTTTCTACTGGTACCTCTACAGGTACTTCTTGCTTTACCGGTTCTGCTATCTTCTTTTTCGTCAATTTTTCTTCCAACATTGGAATAAAACGAAATAAGTAAATGAGAAAACTTAATGAAACCAGTACAAAAAATACAATGGATACACCCATGATCGTATTACTTACTGCTGTCTGCATAGGTTCCCTCCTTCTTTAAAATACAGAATGTTTTTTTGGTATCTGCATTTCTCTTTTTGTATACAGCATTTCAAAAGCACCAATGACATATTTTCTTGTTTCTGCCGGATCGATCACTGTGTCAACATATCCACGTCTTGCTGCTGTATAAACATCTGACTGTAATTCTTCATATTCCTTTGCTTTTTCTTTTAGTACATCTGCATTTGCTCCTGGATTCATGATCTTGACAGCCATATCTGCTTCCATCATTCCAATCTTTGCATCACTCCATGCATATACGAAGTCTGCTCCAATTGATTTACTGTTCATAGATACATAGGCACTTCCAAATGCTTTCTTTGAGATCACATTCACTTTTGGAACTGTTGCCTGTACAAACGCTCCTGTCATTGCTCCGATTGCCTGTGAAAGTTCTTTTTCCTGTTCGATTTCGGCTACAAATCCAACGGTATCTGTAACTGTCAAAATTCCAATGCCAAACGCATCGCATAATTTCACAAAGGATGCTGCTTTTTTCGCTCCCTGTGCGCTGATTCTTTCTTCCTTATTGGCAATACATCCGATTGTTTCTCCATCCAGGCGGATAAATCCGATCGCCATATCATTTCCATAGTCTTTCTTTAATTCTACAAATTCATTCTGATCTGCAATTTGTATCAAGATTTCCTTTCCATTTCCTGCTGAAATATTTTCACAGAGACGATTCAGGTCATCTACACAATCTATGACCTTGCTTTGATCTTTGTAGTTTGATGGAAAGATTTGGGTTAACTTTCGGATCTCTTCGAAAACTTCTGTTTCATTTCCAACAAAATCTACCGTTCCTGCTTCTTTGCTCTGGAAGACTGCACTTGCACTGTTTAATACTTCTTTCCTGTTTCCTTCGATCGCATTTGGTGCATTTACAAACAACTGTCCTTTTTCTTCCATTAATGTAAAATCTGTTAACGTTGTAAATACAGAAAGACCACCCCCGCAATTTCCAAAGATTGCACTGATCTGTAAGATCACTCCAGATGCCTCTGCCTGTTTCTTATAGATCATTCCAAATGCATGAAGTGCATCCGTTGATTCCTGTAGACGGATTCCTGCACAATCGATCATCCCGATGACTGGAACTCCTGTCTTGATCGCAAGGTCATAAAGATTTACGATCTTTCTTGCATGCATTTCTCCGATGGAACCACCAAGTACCTGGGCATCCTGACTGTATACATAAACTGGACATCCATTGATCAGTCCATATCCTGTTACAACCCCATCCGATGGAGTCTCTACTTTGTCTAACTGAAAGTCTGTACTTCTTGCTGTTACCGCCTGTCCGATTTCTACAAAACTTCTCTCATCAAGCAATGCATAAATTCTTTCAACTGCTTTCCCTTTTGATTTATTTTCCATAAAAACCTCCTTTTCTTGTTCTTTTGTATTTTAATTCTATCGTGGCATTTCATCGGAATTTCCTATGATATAAAGTTAAAAAAGGGCCTGCCTATCCTACGGATATGCAGACCCTTTTGTCATGCTTTACTTTAAAAATATATGATCTAAAATTAAAATAATCCTTCTTCATTAAAATAATCGATTCTCATCGCATGACGCACATCTTTCATTGTTTCCTGTGCTTTTGCCCTTGCAGCTTTTGTTCCCTGCTGAAGAATTTCTGCAACTTCTGGAAGTTTTGCTTCCCACATCTTTCTTCTCTCGCGGATTGGTTCTAATTCTGCCTGAAGTACTTTGTTTAAGAACTTCTTCACTTTGACATCTCCAAGTCCTCCACGCTGATAATGGGCTTTTAATTCATCTAAGTTATTGTATTCTGGCCAGAACTCTTCAAAGTATTCTGGTTTACAGAACGCATCTAAGTAGATAAATACTGGATTACCTTCTACCTGTCCTGGATCTTCAACCCTTAAATGATTTGGATCTGTAAACATGGACATTACTTTCTTCTTGATATCCTGTGGTTCATCAGATAAGTAAATACAGTTTCCAAGAGATTTACTCATCTTCGCTTTTCCGTCGATTCCTGGAAGTCTTAAACATGCCTGATTATCTGGCAGTACGATCTGTGGGTCTGTTAATGTCTCTCCATATACAGAGTTAAACTTGTGTACGATCTCTTTGCACTGCTCTACCATTGGCATCTGATCTTCTCCTGCTGGTACGACCGTTGCTCTAAATGCAGTGATATCTGCTGCCTGACTGATCGGATATGTGAAAAATCCAACTGGAATGCTTGCTTCAAAATTCTTCTGTTTGATCTCTGCTTTTACTGTTGGGTTACGCTGCACTCTTGCAACTGTAACTAAGTTCATATAGTAGAAAGACAGTTCTGTAAGTTCTGGTACCATAGACTGAATAAAGATATTGACTTTCTCTGGATCTAACCCACATGCAAGATAATCAAGTGCTACCTGCATAATGTTCTGTCTTACTTTCTCTGGATGTTCTGCATTATCTGTTAATGCCTGGGCATCAGCGATCATGATATAAATTTCGTCGAATTTACCAGAATTCTGCAGTCTCACTCGTTCTTTTAAAGATCCTACATAATGTCCAACATGCAGTCGTCCCGTTGGTCTGTCTCCTGTTAATATTACCTGTTTCATTATTTTCTCCTTTTCCGCTTTCCGTATAGACTTTGTACGTCTTCTCTTATGATCTATACTCTTATGTTTTATTGTAAAATCAAATGCGTAAAGTGTCAATATTTCATTGTGAAAAGATTTTTGTGTGTCCGCACCAGAAAGACATTCATTTCCGTAAAAAAGACATTTTGTATTGACTTAAGGAATAAAAGTAAATATAATGAATAAGATTGATTCTTTATTTTTAAGAAAATATGATGTAAGTATCAAAATATCACTTAAAAATAAAAAAATAATGAAAGAAGGAATTTTTAAAATGAAAAACTTATTGCAAAAGTGGAATAGCTTAAGTCTGATCGTAAGAATCTTAATCGGTCTGATCATCGGTGCTATTCTTGGTGTAGCTGCTCCAAAAGCAACAGGGCTTGCTCTACTTGGAGATTTATTTGTTGGTGCTCTTCGTGCTGTAGCCCCAATCCTTGTATTTGTACTTGTCATTGCTTCTTTAGCAAATTCTAAGAGCAACGGTGCAAAAAATATGCGTATTGTTATCATCCTTTATATGCTAACAACTTTTATTGGTGCTGTTGTCGCAGTATGTGGAAGTTTTCTCTTCCCAATCACATTACGTCTTGGAAAAGCTGCTACATCTGAAGCCGCTCCTCCAACGGGTGTGTTAGAAGTATTAAAGAACTTATTAATGAATATCGTATCAAACCCTGTTGATTCCCTTGTAAAGGCAAACTACATCGGTATCCTTGCATGGGCTGTTGTTTTTGGACTTGCATTAAAAGCTGCAACTCCTGGAACTAAAAAAGCTCTTCATGATATCTCTGCTGCAGTTACAAAAGCTGTACACTGGATCATCAACTGTGCTCCATTTGGTATTCTTGGACTTGTATATAACACTGTATCTACAAACGGATTAAGCATCTTTACTGATTATGGTAAACTTCTTGCCCTATTAGTTGGATGTATGTTATTTACTGTATTTGTAACAAACCCAATCATCGTATTTAGTATGCTTCGCAGAAACCCATATCCACTGATCTTAAAATGCTTAAAAGAAAGTGGTTTAACAGCATTCTTTACAAGAAGTTCTGCTGCAAACATTCCTATGAACATGGCTCTTTGCGAAAAACTGGGATTAAATGAAGATAACTATTCTGTATCTATCCCTCTTGGTTCTACGATCAACATGGATGGTGCTGCGATCACGATCACAGTTATGTCTCTTGCAGCTGCTCATACAATGGGTATCTCTGTTGATATTCCTACAGCAATCATCTTAAGTGTCTTAGCTGCTGTTTCTGCATGTGGTGCTTCTGGTGTTGCTGGTGGATCCCTGCTGTTGATCCCTCTTGCATGTTCTTTATTTGGTATCTCAAATGATGTTGCCATGCAGGTTGTTGGTGTTGGATTCATCATCGGAGTAGTACAGGATTCTGTTGAAACTTGCTTAAACTCTTCTTCTGATGTATTACTTACAGCAACTGCTGAGTTATATCAGAGAAGAAAAGCTGGGGAAGATATTGTATTGATCCCTAATAAATAAAAGTTGTGGAAATATAAAAAAAGGGTTATTTACCTTGGACGTGTTCATACGTTCCAAGGTGATTACCCTTTTTTCTTATATTATTTTTATGAATATTCACTACACTTCTGTATTACAATCTAATTTTTCTCATCCATCAATCCAAACTGTATCGTCACACAAGTAGCAATGATCAATCCAAACATATAAAATGAATATTTTAACACATTAAGTGGTGACACATCTGCGAGTGCCGTGATCATTAACATACCTCCATCATGTGGCATCAATGAGATAAATGCACAGGCAAAGATATCTACCAGACTGGCAAGTCTCTTTGGTGCAATCTTGTATTTTTCACCGATTTCTTTTGCAATCGGACAAGTAACAATAATAGCAATCGTGTTATTTACCATTGCTGCAGAAAGAATTCCTGACATCAGCCCGATTCCATATTCTGCACCACGTCTATTCTTGATCTTGCCACTAATCGCTCCTACCAGCCACTCAACTCCGCCATATTCGCGAACAATACCAATGATTCCAGATACCAAGATCGCAACCATACTGATACTAAACATATCACTCATACCATTTCCAATTGCCTGAATCCAGTCAAAGAATCCGCAGCTTCCCACACAAAGTCCGATAATACCTGCAGAGAGGATTCCTACAAAAAGTACAACTGCAACGTTAATCCCCATCAATGCTGCTCCAAGAACGATAAGATATGGAAGGACTTCAATGATATTGTAACTTCCTGCCTTGATTGCTCCACTTCCAGTACCTCCGACCACTGAATAAAGGATCATTGCCACGATCGCAGCCGGTAATGCGATAAAGAAGTTCATCTTAAACTTATCTTTCATCTCAGAACCGCATCCTTCTGCTGCTGAGATCGTTGTATCAGAAATCATGGAAAGGTTATCTCCAAAATAAGAACCTCCGATCACTGCTGCTCCAACGATCGCAACATTTAAGTGTGCTCCCTGTGCCACATTGATCGCGATTGGTGCCATTGCTGCAATGGTTCCCATGGATGTTCCTATCGATGTTGCCATTATCATTTGTACACATATTGTTCTGGTCGTTACTACTAAAAGAATACATTTCTGTATCTTTTTCCTTTTGTTCATATGCTTTAGCTACAAATTTTTTTTTAGCTTCTTTTATTTCATCCTGTATTCCTGTTTTATATATAAAAGTAATCTTATATGGATCTTTATTACCATTTTCATCAAAACCACCTACAATGGCTTTTTCAACTATACTTTCAAAAACAACTCTATCAAATTCTTCCAGAATCGGATTGTTCATTATATTCTTTCTAAATTCACTAATTCTGTTAGAAATATTATCTTTTTCATCTAATTGTTTCTTAAGATATTTTAACTCATTCTTTTTATTTAATAAAGTAGTTTTTAATAATCTTTCATTTTCTTCATAAATATCTTGGGATATTGTTCCATTCAAATATTCATTTAATAATTTATTTCTTCGCACCTTAATCTTTTGAATTGATTCATCTGTCTGTTTAATTGCCTCTTCTATTTTTTCTTTTTTTAAAATTGTTTTTATTTTTGCTAATAAATCTTCTAAGACATCTTGCTTATTATCACATAACCTATTATAAGATTCTACAAAAGCTTCTTCTAAAACACTTTCAGAAATTGCTTTTGCATTTGGACAATATTTCACTCCCTTCCTACATGGTTCTGAACAATACCATACTGCTTTAGAATATTTTGAATTACTGTGCCATTGCTTTCTTACTAAATTTTTTCCGCAATAACCACATTTTAGCATAGAACTAAATGCATATCTTCTATTGATTACAACTTGATCTGTTCCATTAGCAAGTTTCTTTGTACTTTTAGCCTTACGTAATTTCTGTGCTTTATCAAAAATTTCTTTTGAAACAATCGGTTCATGATGGTCTATTACATAATATTTATCTTCCTCTCCATTATTATGTAATCTTCGTTTTGAAATAGGATCAATCGTAAAAGTCTTCCCTTGCAACATGTCCCCTTTATATTTCTCATTTTTTATGATACCTAGAACGGTTGGTGCTGACCATTCAACATTGTTTATCGTAAAAATTCCTTTTTTATTTAGTTCATTAGCGATCACTCTTCCTCCTGCCCCTTCTAAATATCTATTGAAAATATACCTTACCGCTGTTGCTTCTTCTTCTACAATTTTTAGCTGCCTTGTTTCTTTATCAACCTCATATCCAAAACAACGATGGGATCCTACCATTTCACCTCTTTTCATTTTCATCTTAAGTCCTTTTTTCACATATGCAGAGGTATTTTCTACTTCTTGTTGTGCTACAGAACTTAAAATTGTTGTCAAAAATTCGCCGTCTTTTAACGTATTAATTTTTTCAACTTCAAAATAAACTGCCACGTTCATTTCTTTTAACATTCTGACATATTTCAATGTGTCTAATGTATTTCTTGCAAATCTTGGTATACTTTTCGTTATAATCATATCGATTTCGCCATTTGTACAATCTTCTATTAATCTTTTAAAATCATTTCTTTTTTTTACATTCGTTCCTGTGATTGCTTTATCCGCATAAATCCCAACAAATTCCCACTCATCATTTTTTTCAATTAAATCTGTATAGTACTTTATCATAGAATTATAACTTTTGATTTGATCTTCACTGTCTGTGCTAACTCTACAATATGCGGCAACTCTCAATTTACGAACTGTTTTACGAAAAGCTCCTAAAGCTACTTTATTTCCTTTTATAAATTTGATTTCCATTTTTTATCCTTTGACATATTATAATGCTACACATTTTAACGAACACAATTTTTCACGTCAAATAACTAAATCTGACACAATTTTATACTCTTCCATTAATTTCTTTTTTATCTTTTCATACTCCTTTTCATTAATTAATTCTTTTCTTAATAATTGTTTTAACATAGCTATTTGCATGCTATATTTTAATATTTCATCTTCTTCCATAAATCAATTCCTTCCTATTAAATAAAATATTAATCCTACAAGCATCCCTGGAACCAGGACCGCATTGGAATCTCACCATCTCTATGGACTGATCTGTATCAGAAGTATCATTATTTAAAGGCAACATCTTCGCCAAAGATTTTCCATTTTCTTTTTACAATCAGATATTTATCCGCTCCGATTTATCTTCTTCAACTTTGCGCCACCGTGGCACAAAGTACATCAAATGAATAATTCATCATCATGGCGTATCCATTGAAGGGCTTTGTTGTCTTACACGTCTTGTAGGATTATATTTAGTTATCAATGTACCATTAAGGGAATTTTTCCCTTCTACATATATCTCGATCTGATTTACCTATATGTTCGGTTTTTCAACGTATTTTTTAAAGAAATTAATTCTTCCATTTTTTGTTTTATTTTTCTCTTTATCTGTGTTATATTGGCTATATATCATAAACAGATGTTCGAAATGGAGGTACTGACTACGGCTAAGTTAAATAAAATCAAACAAGATACTATATTAAAAAATTTTTGGAAAAACAATGACCGATTTGCTGATCTTTTTAATACTTTCTTATTTAATGGCAAAGAAATATTAAAACCTGATGATCTAACAGAAGTAGATACTGATGTTTCTTCCATGTTAAAATTCAATGGTCATGTTGAAACTGTCCAAAAAATATTAGATGTAGTAAAAAAGACAGCTTATGGAATCGACTTTATGATTCTAGGTCTTGAAAATCAATCTCATATTCATTATGCAATGCCATTACGTCATATGATAGGGGATGCATTTTCTTATCAAAAGGAGTATAATGAGATTGTAGCTAAGAATAAAAAAGAAAGAAACTTTGCTTCTACGGATGAATTTTTATCAAAATTCAGAAAAACAGATCGTCTGCATGGAATGGTAACACTTTGCATATACTATGGCGAAAAGGAGTGGGATGGTCCACTTTCATTAGTTGATATGTTAGATATTCCTGATAAGTTAAAATTTATTTTTTCTGATTATAAGTTTAATCTTATCCAAATGCGATCTTGTAACGATTTACATTTTCATAACTCCGATATAAATAC